>Ga0115012_10000652_pt1 | contig 19736 bp, 17 predicted proteins | sample TroAtlMetagenome_FD_88706 | JGI IMG/M metagenome (GOLD analysis project Ga0115012, IMG submission 88706) | Marine eukaryotic phytoplankton communities from Atlantic Ocean - Tropical Atlantic ANT10 Metagenome | ecosystem: Environmental > Aquatic > Marine > Oceanic | place: Tropical Atlantic...
AATCCCTTGTTTTCCACTATTAAATCTTTTAACTTAATCATTAGAACTGTTCTCCTGCTATGGCTTCTTCAATCGCATCTTTGATATCGCCTGGTTCGACTTCAATTACTCCATCCATATCACCCTTCCATGTGTCGATTTTATCGCCGTTAACGTATAGTGCAATTGAGGGATAATTCCTTAATCTTAATTTTTTGCAAACTTTCTTAGTGTCTTCGGACATAACTTTTAATATTTCTGCGTCCTCATGTCCCTTGACTCCCTTAACATATTCCATGCCATCTTTCTCAGCCCATTTAGATCCGAATACAACTACTACAACACCGTCTCCAACTTTTTCTTTAAAATTTTTATCTGTGACTTGTCCACTTAAGACACTGAGCAACAGTAACGATAAAATTATTCTCTTCATAACTAACTCCTACTTGTCACGCTTCCTCTTTTCGAGGTCTTTAATATCTTTTCTTAGTTCTTTAATAATATCTTCGAGTTCCTCAACCTGTTCGAATACGTCGTCCATATCGTCTTGAAGAGTACCTACTTGATCTTTGTATTGTTCATAAGACCTTGGCCAGTTATAACCCTCTGGTCTTGATGGATATTCAGCTTTATATAATGTTTCTAGACTTGGTAAATTTTTAGCTTCTTCAATTTCTCCTTGTAGTGTATACCACATACCAATTAATGAAGCCAGTCCAGTTCCAGCTGCAACCATTGTTTGAACTGATAATGTAAATTTTGTATCTAAAACTTTGTCTTCGCTTATCTCTATTGGTTCTTTTCCTGTTGGTTCTATTTTCTCAGAAATTTCTTCTTGTTTTTCTTCATGACCGTTTCCGTGTTCCAATATGAGACTCGTTATATCTTCTAATGAGCAAAACCCTTTATCGACCAATATTTCCCCAAGAGTTCGTTTATCACCCTGTACTTGATCTTGCAAACATTGATTTAATTGGCGCTTTGTAATAATATCATGATCACAAAGTAATCTACCTATTTTCAATCCTCCGTTCATATTACTATTCTCCCGTGTAGAACGTTGCTTCTGGGTCTGTACCTATTTCTATGTTTTCAAAAATTAATAATGCGATTTGTAATTCATCTCTGTATGGATTATAGAATTGTCCATTAACCATGCCAGAAACTTTACCATCTTCGACTTTAGATATTTCTGATTGTCCAAACTCAGTGTAATCAAAACTACCTATTATTTCTAAGTTTATTGTTTTATCCCGATCAACGGTATCATTAACACCGTAATTCAAATATAAACCAGGATCTATTAAGTTACCATCATTCTCACCATCGTTATCATACCATATAGTTGCATAATGTTCTAATTCTGGTAATACTCTGCCAATTTCCCGTTGAAAGTGCAATACTAATAGTTTTTTAACTTTACCATCCTCACCAATAGTTTTTTCTCCATAGGTCGTTATTGAACCGTAGTATGCATATGGATCAATGGGGTCTCCGTTAACCCACATTTCCATTTTAGGTTCTAATGAAATTTCCTCTTCCACTCGAGTATCTTCGCATGCTGGAAATATAAACATTGCCGTCATTAACAGACATCCAAAAAACGTGTTTATTGTGTAATATAATTCATTGTGTTTCATTTTAAAATCCCATAAATTGATAGTTTAATCCAAATTTAAAATCATATGCTGGTCTTTCCCAATAATATAGATATTTTCCTTCCGCAAAAACACCTAAATTATCCTGTAGCTTGACACCCAAGATTGCACCATAATCGTAATCATTCCATGTCATCCACGTTGGATCCATAAATTCAAATTCATGCGGTGGTTTCTTATCATCCTTATGCTCTTTATAATGATCTGCGTTATGATATGAATAGTGATCATGGCCATAATGGTATGGTAACCAATTTCCCCATGCATGAAACCACCAATTATCCGCGTGATAATAAAAGTCGGCGCCCAATACGATTGATGTTTCTCTTTGAAAGCCAAGACCTCGCTTGACTCCATTTATATAGTTCTCCAACATACCAGGAAAGTAATATAAAAAATATTCCCTATCAGTGTATGCAAATATTTTACCATCGGTATCTCTCCATAGCCAATCAACACCAACAAATCTACCGTCATCATTCCAAAATGGTCCACCACCTTCTATCTCTCTAAGTTCACCAGTTTCAGGATCTATTTCATATAGTTGTAAATCTAAATCACCGTCTAAATAATCTTCTATAAACCAAGCATTATCATCTATACCAAAAGCATCTTCTGCAAAATTCCACCATTGACCTCTATACCATGTAGTATCTAAAATCATAGCATCAAATCCATATACTGGATGCTGTCTATGTTTCATACCTGCACTGAACGTAAGACCATTATCCAATACTGGTGGAGTCCATTTAAAACGTAAATCTCCTTGACCGTATTTAATATCTTCCAGTCCCAATTCAGTCCAACCAACTTTAGCCATAAACCAATCACCTGTATATCTCAACCAATATTCTTGATTTAAATATTCATTTCCCCATTGACGACCTTCAGTCCATTTAAATAGGAATTCCCATCCTTTGACGGGAGCTATAGTTGCACTTTCGTTTGCATTCTTTTCAGAACCATCATACCAAGTTCCACCTTTACCTGCGTTTTTAACACCTCTTTTTGGTTCGTATTTGAATCTACCAATCTTACGTAAGCCAAATGATTTTTGAAAATCGGGTTTCAATTCTCGTTCATCTCTATCTACTACAAGTTGTCCAGTACTTAAACCCCCAATAATAGCAAACCTATCATCTTGATGTCGTGGAGCATTAAGGCTGAAACTAGCATATGCCGTGGAATATTTAAAAAATTTCCAAAGTTCTGTTTCTGCAAACAAAGATGAGGTTAACAATAAACCTATTATGATTCTCTTTAACATCTGTTTTCTCCAAGTTTAATCGTCGGCGTGCTCTAATAATTTTACGTCATCTTCTGCGTTATTGAACCAGAAGTCAATGACTTTGGCGAATGAACCGACAAATCCACCAAGCATTAATAATAATATTTCTTTCCATCCACCCATGACATCAACGCCGCTGCTCATAAACCATATCATTAGGCCTAGAATAGCTGAAAACAAAGATACGACTGCTATGCTAATCAACCATTTCTTATTCTGTCTAAATTTTATTATGCCAATAAGTTCTGTATTGATTGCATGTTTTTGATCCTGAATATGCATTTCAGGTGTATCTAAAAAGTCTTTTTTATTTTTGTCTATAGACATACGCTTTCTCCCATTATTAAATATCGAATCTTACAATAAATGATAAGGCTATCTCCGGATCGTTTCTAACGGGTCTAGATGTTTTAGCTACAGCTAATAAATCACCGTGATCATTATATAACCCAATCGTTGTTACGTAAGGTGCGAAGAATGAATGTGTTGTAAAGTTTTCAGTTTCTGTTGTTGCAGTATATCCATTGCTCTTATATAATGATTCAGCTGGAGCTGCAACTAAGTCTCTCATTGTTCCATCACTTAAACCAGACGGAATTGTTTGGCTTCCGCTTCTTTCTAATGAAACACTAATATTTGTGGTGCTATTGAATCTTCCTTCTGGAACTACTACGGTATATTCATGCTCGTAAATTGTTTTTGTTGAATCAAATTTTAATGTCCAACCATTTGCGCCGGTTAATTTTCCAACATTACCATACATACTTCCAGTATCTGTCAACATTATTAAACCATAATCATAAGATACAACGCCAATTGAAGATCCTGATCCTTGTGCAGTTAAGCTAGCACTTAAAAAATTTGTTTCATAATCTTCATCATACAAATTTCCATATCCATCATCTTTAACTGTTATCGCCGCACCCTTGGAATAATCTGTTAATTCTATAGAGCCAGATCGTATTCCTTCTCCAAATATTTTTTGTGGTATACTAATAACATTAACTGCGTTATGTATTTTTCTTAATCCCAATATTTCCCAATAATATTGATCGTTTTTGGATTTCCCATTTCCCCATGGTTTAAAATACCTATCTAATGTAAATTGAGGTTGAGCATTGGTTTCACTATGATTGTTTGGCGCATTAGCAAAATGAAAAAAATTACGTTTAATCTGTTCAAATAATGGTCTATTATAAAACTTATATGCTGTACCTCCACTTGTGAATGTGTTTGCAGCTGCAGAACCAGTATCAAAAGCAGGATTTCCACTTAAACTTCCAGACTCTGCACGCAAAGGCATTACACCCAGCCTTGTAGCTGTATCAACACCATCATAATATGTTACTGTAAACTGCTTATGAACAGCAAATGGTGTTACTCTAGAATCTTCACTATTTATTTGTCCAAACATTTATCTCTCGTTTAGAATAAATATTTTGAGTTATAACTTTGTTAGGAATAAAAACCCCATGAGAGGGTTATTATTAGAAGTCTAGTCTAACCTTAATTAACGCTTCCCTACTTGTGCTCTTTAATATTGGTCTAGACAACTTCGCTACTGCTAACAACTCATTAGAATCATTGTAAAGTCCGACTGTTGTAATGTATGATTTTGGATCTGTCCTAAAAGAAGGAACAGCTAAGGCATTATCTGATCCACTATAATATGTTGGATTTTGAGAATGGTTATACATTCCATGCTTTACTCTGCAAAAATAATGAGTAGATTTAATTTGTTCTTCGCGTCTTGCAGCAAAATAATTAGATGCACTTATGGCCATATAAATGCCCTTTGAATTGTTGTTATTTGTATTAGAAGCCGTATTGAAATTAGAAGCTCCAAGAAATACTCTACCACCAATTAAGTCACTATCTAATATTATTAATCCACTTTCTGGATAAAATTTTCCAAAATATTTGGTTGTTGATCCAGTAACTGCAGTACCTGTTGCGATAGAACCAGATATTATATTGAATTCTCTAGTTGTAGCATTCGCATTTGGATCTGATGTTGCTCCACTATCGTCAATCAATTTCACTAGTGATCCATTACCGTTTGCTAATGCACCTGAAATATGAAGTTCCCAATTACCTGGATCCATTTTTTCTTTTAATCTGTTTCTATTCATTGCTATTGCAAAGATACTATTTGACGCTGTATCCGCCGCCGCGCCGAATTTAAACTGTGTTTCATTTTGTGTCAATAACAAGTTACGTAATTGAGAGTACACAGCTTGTGATGCTTTGTAATTAGAATCTCCGGATAAGGAACCAGATCCATTTAAATTACCATAAGCAACTGAAAATTGAACAGAAGCTGTTGCGTTTGTACCAACTACGCCATTATACACATCATAATAATGTTCGCCTGTACTTCCACTTTGTGTTGAGGATGTATAAAATGAAGTCAGTGTTCCTACACCGCCTGACCACATTCCAGAAGATACGATGTTTACCTGACCCGGTATTTTATCGTCGTCTTCGAATCTTGAAAATATTCCTTCTTGTGCCATAATTTAGCTCCTATATCATTTATAAATATTACTTATAATATCTTTTGTTGTAAGTTTATGTTCTTGGATTTATCGTAATCGTTACAGTTTTAGTTGCACCTGAATTTACGCCGGTAATTCTTAACCTAGCGGTTTTTTGTGCAGTTACATTTTTTCCAACTATACTTACGGTAGTTCCAGTTAAAGTTTTTCTAGTTTGTGCCATTATCTTCTCCCATCCCGTCTTTCACGTTCATCTCGTCTTCCATCATCTCGTCGTTCTTGCCTTTCTTCTCGTTCTTCTCTACGTTCTTCGCGTTGATCGAATGTTCCAGCGAGTCTTAATGTTTGAGCACCTTGTGCCTCTCTTGGGACACGATTATTTAAATCAATTCTTGTTCGTTGTGCGTTAAACCCTGCCACTGTATATGATCTAGATTGTTGACCATTATAAAAATATCTTAGTTCTATTCTTGTATTTCTTGCCAATAATCCTTGATCAATTAATGCATTGAATAATCCAGCAGATGATCTTGGTTCATTTAATGCCCTGTCTGTAGCTTGAACTTGTACATCTGTAAATGTTCCACTATCGGATGATTCTTCACGATTGTCTCTTGAATCAGTGTTTTCTACGGTCATAGTTAATACACCGTTTCCGTTAACAATTACCCTAACACCATTTTGGTTGTATATGTTTTCTTCATTTGAAATTGTATTAACCAATGATCTATCTCGTGGATCTTCTAATTGTATACCACCTGTAGCTCTTATAGCCGTTACAGTTCTATCGTTTTCTCTAACAATGTTTAATTGATTAGAAGAATCTGTTTCTGATGCTGTAAAATCCATTCTAGCAAATCCATCAACAGGTCTTAAGTCTCTACCATTTACTGATATATTGTTTGCTTGTGCGGCTCTTAATACATTTCTATTTACGTCTACTTGTGATACGCTAACTTGGAAAATTTCTGGAGTACGTTGTTCACCATAATTGCCCAATACTAAATCTACATCTTGATCATCATAATCCAATTCGAAAATAAATTCTTCACCTTCATTTCCTGGGGAATTAATAACTGAAGGAGTTAACATTACAAAGTCACCAGTTCCCACAAGATCGACGGAATTTGGTATAGTTGGAGATACTTGTGGTTGTCTTTCTGGTGCTTCAATTTCTCTTGTTATTAATTTATATCGTAATGCTTCAGTAGAATTTGTAAATGCCTCTAATATTGGCATATTTTCTATTGCCACACCATAAAAATTCGGCCCATTAGAATTGGACTCATTCCATAGTGTATAGTCTATATCGTCATCGCCCAATGCAAACTTAACTATCTCAAACTGATTTTTTGAAAGCTCTTCCCTTCCTTTATCGGTTAAGACAGCATCGACAATTAGCGAACTTCTATCTAAAAATGACATAGAATTGTTCCTTTATTTATGATTCATCAACAAATGCTGTACTTACAGTTGTTGCAAAAGTTGCACCGTAAGTTAATCCAGTAACAATGATTGTAGTACTAGGATTGTTTTCTCCTGCCGCAGGTTGTGTGATTGCTTTAGCGCGAACAGTAGCTGATGAACCAAATACAGTTTGACTAATATTTTGTGTCGACTGTGTATAGTTTATTGCTCCTGTATTACCAACTCCTCCATCATTTTGTGGTGAAGTTAAGTATGCTATAGATGAATTTAATACAGTAAATGAATATCCATCAGGATCAACTGTTCCATCATTTGGCACATTGGTAGTAGCAGGCGTAATTGTAAATTCATCGATTGCAGTACCTAAAGAACTCCAATTAACAGTATATGAAGCTTGTATACCTGTAAGGGTAGACATTTTTCTTGTTCCAACAGGACGGGTAACAAGTTTATACCTCATTATAGTGTTTGTATCAGGAGTAGGTTCTAACAAAGGAAGTGCCTCTATTACTTGACCATAATAGTCGGTTCCACTTGGATGACTAACATCCCATAAAGCGTAATCGACTTCGTCATCGGCTAGAGCAAACTTAGTTATCCTAAATTCATTTTGACCCCTACTAAGGAGCTCTCTACCTTTTTTTGTTAATATCGCGTCCAAGACAGTGGTCGCATTATTTAAATATCCCATCTTTTTATTCTCCGAGTTTTATAAACAGAACTATTTGTTTATAAATATTGCCGTTTATAGTTTTATTCTAAATCTAATTCTACATCCAATGTTCCATCATCGTCAGGTCTCAATGCGTATGGATTAACTTCAGTTATTTCAACCGCTAATTCATTTCCAAATGGTACGGATGATCCATCTTCTTTGCATCCAGCATAAAATGATCTAGCCAATCCAGTATGCTGTTTATAAACAGATTCGAATCTGCTTGGTACTAGTGATGATGAACTTGGTAATTTTAAAGATGCACTAAGTGCAGAGCTATAATAAAATTCATATTGTTCGTTTTTCTCTGACATTCTAGATTCTGTAACCATAGGTGGTATGGCTTCTAGAAAAATATTTGATCCACCACCGGTGTATATCTTAACGTCAGTATAATCTCTATCTGCCGCATCTTGTAAATAATCTATTGAAAATCCCCTAAAAGATCCACCAACTTTAAATGTTTCTGATCTTGTAGTATCGTAGTCTACTCTACTAGATAGCAAACTTCCTGTTGCATCAAGTAATGTTGCCTTTCTGTTTAATCCACTATTACTACCTGTAATAAACCAACCTAATTCATTTGCAATACCACGATATCTATTTTGTGATCCAGAAACTGAATAATATGCATCGCTATCAATGCTGCTAGATCTGTATAGCATATTAGATGACGATAAAATATGATGATTATCGGCATCAACTATTCCTCTATGTCTTTTTTGAGAACCACTTACATTAGATGGAAAAAAATCTGTCAAATCGTATTTTGCTTCTTTCCTTAAATTTTCCATGGACGGTTTCTTTCCCATTATAACTTTATTTCGTTCTAACATTGTTGGTTCTATTAATATTCCCAATGTTTTTTGTGCTCTTCCTGGAGAAAGTTTTCTAAGATGGTCAAACAAACTTAAATCATAATACTTGATTAACTTTATATAATCCCAAAAACCCTGTTTAGTTGTCCATTTTTTCCAATACGTGTCAGCTACCCTATCAAATCTTCCGAAGGTATAACGTTCTTCATATTGATCTCGAGGATCTCCTAAATATTTTCCATAATCTAAATCTGCCACCGATAATATAATATCTTCGTTTATGACATCAGTTGGTGCAAAGAATATTCCTAATTTTCCAGAATCATTAGACGCTAAATCATATGCACTAATTTCTACCCGTTCGTTTGGACTCAAAACACCTGGTGCACCATCTGGCGTTCTAAGGTGATTTTGTTCTATTCTAATTTTATTAGTAGACTTGCCGAATCCTATATTTGGAATGAATGCTTTTTGTCTGTCTGAAACATTACTAAATGGTATTTCATCTGCAAAACCAGATGCAGTAGCATATGTTTGTCCATCGGTTACCGTAAAATCTTTTAGTGCATTTGGTGATGAATTTAAATTTACATTATCATCCATTGACAATCTAAGACTTAGGTCAAAATAAGATGAACTAGCATGGTTTCCATTAACAGATTTCGGAGCTGAAACATGATTGTAAAACGCTGATTCACTTAATGGTGTATTCCAATATCTAAACTCCATTAATGACCCAGAAAATTGTTCACCCTTACTAGCATCGTCAAACTTACCACCTATAAACCAATTATTATCCACAGCTGCACTTCCAGTTTGATACCACATTTCGTTTAATGATCCAGTAACAGTCATACTAGAAGAGGCCTTAACTGATATTTCATCTGTACCTGAATCATAATATCCAATAAACATATCATAACTTTGTGTCAATGCACTACCGGTATTATGTTGTAAAGTTTGATCTTGATAGCTACTTGATATTGAACCCTTTCTTCTTCTAACCATTACTGACCAGTACTCATCATTATAAAATGGTTGGCTAGTAATACTCATACTTGCATTTGTACTTCCACTTAAAACAAAATTTATATTTCCTTGTCCATCTGTAACTCCATCATTTGTCAAGTATATTGCAGCTTCTATTTTGTTTGTACTATTTATCTTCGTTGCTAATAGTTGATCTAATTCCTGTGCAGTTTTAAATCTAAATTCAATTGTATCGGGTGATTTTGTGTATGGAACAGTTACATCATACCATGGTACTTGAACATATTGTGCTCCTTTAAAATCTAATGCTTTAGTAAATCTTGTTTTTATTTCAAAGTCTGATTTCCCATTTAATTTTGGACCACCATATTCTTGTACTCGTAATATAGATGTTGGAATTCCATAAGCAGCAATTAATGCCTTAAGCGATTGCTTTGTTCCCTTCGATTTTAACATATATGGCATTGTTGCCAATATCCTATTCCATATTTCTCTTGTCACATCCTTTTGGGATTTCTTAGTAAATCTAACATTATAAATCCCAGTATCAGACCCAGACTCTTGTAAACCTAAATGATATTGCGGAAGCCTAACTAAATCCCTTCCTTCTTTCATATCAAAACCTAGCGATTTTGCAACTGGCTCAACTAACGCTTGTGATATTCCCTTTGTTACATCTTCACTTCTATCATGCACATCAGTTAATGCTTTTACGTGCGTCCATATTAAATCATAATGGTGTCCCATCATATCCATAAACGTTATAAATTGTGTATTTTCTACATCATACGTTATATGTTCAGGTAAATTATATACTAATCTATTCGTGTTGGTTCTATCATACAATGAAGCTGAAGCAGTTGATCCATTATACCAATTTAAAAATTGAGAACTTGTCGTATGAGCTATTACATATGGAGAAGTTAAAGATCCATCACCTGAAACTTTAGGAGCAGCGTTATCATAAAATTCCCCGTTAGAACTTGTGATGTAAGATGAGGATTGGAAATACATGTAATTCTCAAACTCATCAAATCCATTTATAGTTTCTCGTTTCTTTAATTCCCATTTGGTAATATCTACTGAAGCTGAAGCCACAGAAGATCCACCTGCATTTCCCAAATAACCAGATCCTGTATAATTTCCAGTTAATGATGCACTATTTTGTGTATATGATTCAATTAATTCTAATTTGTATTTGAAGTTTTTAAATCGTTTTTCTACTGACCCAAAATGAGAAAAGTTTTTATATTGGCGATAGTCTACATTAATTGCTGCCTTTTCTAAACTACCGCTTAATAATCTATCTTCTAATTGTTCTCTAACTGCAGATCCACTACCAACTATATCAACATGTGATAAATATTTTGTTGTCCTATCCCTTATTGGCGAATCAATATCTTCTAATTTCGGCAATCTTAAAACTGTTTCTGGTATTTTTTCTTCTATAAACGGAATCAAATTAACTGTTTCTGTCAATGATGGCGTTACTTCTTCAGCCATATAAACCATATCTAACTCTTCAACATCTTCGGAAAGTGGCTCTAAAAGTTTATATGCAATTGCACCCGGGTATCTTTCCGTATTTACGGGTTTAAAGTTTATAATAAGAGATTTGTCGTCTTCACCGGCGATTACATATGTGTATAGGTTGTCTTTGTCCTTTAATGGGTATCGTATAAAATAATCTCTAAACGGTTGTGCACCATTTACTGATTTTTCAGAATTAGTTATGGCATTTATTTCTTCACCATATTGGTCATATGATTTGTCAACTACTAAACTTTTTGTAGTGCCATCATTGAGCACGTCAAGTATTTTCCCTTCATATCTTGCAAATATATCTTCGATTCTTGCAGGTTGAGTTATATAATCAACCAAAAATCCGGATCCAAAGGTACTATATTTATTAACTTTAAAATTTGATAGTATTGAATTTTGTTCTTCCGATGCTTCATCATAAGTTTTGCTAACGCGTATTGTTTCTCTATTAATGACTTCATCAATTATGAATTCTATTGGTGCCAATAATGCAGTATCATCAACCACAACTCTATCTTCTGCAGTTTTAACAACCTTTAATGTTATATCATCAACATATAATGTACCAAAATCGCCATAATGCCCATATGTGTAAAGTCTAACGTCATCTAATAAACTAAAATTGTCTGGTATTACAAACTCATGTATTGCCAATTCCCATTCATTGTATTCTTCACAAGCAATATATTTTCTAGAAGAACCGGCTGCATTATTTTCCCCATTTAAATAGAACGTTCTCTTTTTTACTACTGGTTTTCCGTTATCTAAAACAGCATCTGGATTATCTTCGAAAAAATTCTCACTCAATTCCCAAACTGACCCGTTCCAACAAAAATTTCCGTCTATTGTTCGATTCTTTCCAACTATTATTTCTTGTTCTTCAGACGGAAATGAACTAACTGGTTTCAATTCACCATTAGAATCGGAATATCTAAATCTAGCCAATCCGGCAGCTCGTAGTTGTCGTATGTACATTGATTCCCATTCATATCCAGTCCAATACCAACCAAATGCTTCTGTATCTACTGACATATTACCAAAGTTAATGACGCCTGGTACTATTTCTCCAATTTTATAATCGGCAGATTCACTTAATAATACCCAATCTCGTAGTTGATCATTCCATTCCCAATCACTAGCTTCCTTATCAGATCTAACCCAAGATCCAGGTTTTTTCTTTGCTTGATCTATTAATTTATCAAATCGTTTTTGAATTCTAGCTTTTTCTGCAGCGATTAATGGATCTGTATCTTCTCTAACTTGACTCTTTTCCCATTTCATTTCTTGCTTAAGCTTTGCAACTTCATTACTTGGTCCGCTAAATGAAAAATACCCACCTCTACTTGTTTCGCCAGCAGATCCTCGCTTAGAAGGAATATCTTCTGGTCTAGTTGGTATATTGTATCCTTCAGGTGGATTTAATGGTTTTAAATTTTCTACTCGACTAGAATCAAAAAACATACTATTAGAATCCCATACTGGTGGATTACTATGAATTGTTGTTGCACCCGGATGATAATTTTCATATGCAACTTTATCTTGGTTTTCTATGTCTACATCTGCCAATTCAGGATCTTCTGTTGGAAAATCAAATGTTAATTTGCTATAGAAGTATAAACCAACACTTGCTCCTTTTCGTTCTCCCTCTTCAAAATTGTCGGGCAAAGATTTTTGCATCCATTGTATTCTTATAGTATCACCGTGTCTTATTCCGTATGCCGCTAATGGTTTGACATATCCTTCTTTAGATGCGATTGACATATATCTATGTGTCCAATTACTGGTTTCTATTCGTCCGTCATCTATTCTAGGATCGGCTATTCCTTGTTTTGTATAATATCCATCTGTTGGGTTTTCCCATGCATCTAATGCAGATTCTTTTAGGTTTTCAATAATTTCTTCTTGGTTGTTTATGTCTGGAAAAAACATAACTGGACCATCGTTTACACCTTCGTCTGCCAACCAATGTGGATGATAGCCATATTCAGCAGTTCCAGAATGGCTATATGGTTTCTTACCATCAAACCAATTAAATCCATCATTCCATGCATCATCTCCGTCAGATTTTGTTACTTTAATTGCACGCGCATGTAAATTTGGATCCCAACCATAATCATTTGCAATTCCACCCGGTCTTCCTCTTTCAGATTGATCGGCTATTACATCATTTTCAAAAAACGTTTCTATATCTTTTTCATTAACAATTGTCTGTTCAGATAAATCATCAATCGCGATTCCATCGTTTATTGTTATTTTGCCACCAACCATTTTTTGGCTGAATCCAGATTCTATTTCTGAAAAATCAGCATTCAATATTTTCCCATCAGGTTCTAAAAACTTAATCGTATTTGATATTGGAACATCTACTAATCCACCATCTTCTATACTCCCTCTCCTACCAAACGGAGTAGCTGTACCGCCAACTTCTAATTTCGCACCAACTATAAATGCTTCTTCACCAATGATATTAGGTGATGTGACATCGTATCCACTAGAATGATATTTGAATATTATTCGTAAATTTATTTTGTCGTTTCGAGTTTCAGTTAATTTAAATGGTAAAACTAATCTTTGCCATTCACCTGTCATAGTTACATTGTTGCCGTATCGTGTGTTTACACTACCTAATCCCCATGGACCAGAATGGGCCATCAAACAAACCTTTAATCCTTGCGGTGCTTTAACATATACGCTATATGTCATTAATAAATTTTCTATAGACGTATCGACTTTATACCATGGAGTTAATCCGACAGTATAATTTGTATGTGCCAATGCTCCTACACTTCTTCCAATATCTTCTAAATAACTTTCGCTTCCATTTATTGTATTAATTACCGTAGTTTTTACACCGATCTTTCCAACTGGACTATCTAAAGCCACGTTTTCAAGTGACATTCCACGGTTTAATGGGAATGGTAATTCTGTAACAACTGCGTCTGCATTTGGCCATGCTCCATGACCAATCCACCCCATTCGTGAATCAAGATTTCTTTCCTCAATTAAATTAACAACTTCATTTTCTATTTCTATATCAGGAATAACTTCGTATTCATCTCTAACTTCTTCTGTAAATCTTTCCGATAAAAAATATGCATTGTTTATTCTAATTTTACCATTAACTAATTTTCTAGATAGGTCTTCTTCTCTGTCAATGTTAATTAAATTTAAATTTCCATTCTGTGAAAATGTAGCAGATTGTGGTAATCCATCCAATCCGATTGGTGGAAATGTATTTAAGCATGTAAAACCAGCCATTCTAAAATTTTCCAAATAGCTAGGATCATTTATAAAACTTGGTGATACAATTATTTCGGTTCTATCTGAAGAAATAGATTGAATTATGTACTTATTTTCTTTTACATATAATCTATCGCCTTCGACAGTTGATGATTCGGCATGTTCTTCTTGCGCATAAACATATCCATCAGAACCAGTTACAAAGTTACCATTAAAAATTCTTTCGTCACCATTTACCAATAGAGGAAACGGACTACCAGCTTTCACCCTAAAAAAATCAAAATCCATTCTAAAACGACCTTGTTGATAACCACAATCCCTAAGTATTTTACCAGGATCTAGCTTAACAACAGCCGGGGCATATGGAATTCCTTGTTTTACAAATGATTCAAATTGATTGTTTGTTAAATATTCAGTCTTTAATATATTATCGTTATTTCCATATATGTTTATTCGTATAATATCATTTGTATCTACACCAAATTCTTGTTCTGGCCAAACATTAGAATGATAGCCAGCTCCAGCAAATTGTGGATATTGGTTTTGATCCCTAAATGTTATGTGATCTTTACTCTCCGGTAGAGATATTATATCATATAACTTTTTAGGAATATCAATAGTCCTTCTTATTTTTTGATTAGGCATTAAAATTCCTCAAATTCTCTATTCAAAAGATCTTGTGTTTCCGTTCCTGTTCTATATCTTGTTCTGTATAATTGTATGTTTAAAAATTGTGATTCGCCGGGCATACTAGTTCCAGTTTCAGGATCTTGATACAATTGAATCGTATCGTCCTCTGTTCGTAATGAATCATAATCAGTAGACCCAAATGGTTCCATAGTGTTTAACCATTTGCTCTTTGTATTGACAAAATCTTGTTGATACTTTACCTCGTCTCTATTTTTTATGGAGGTATAGTGTTCGTTTGCTTGTAATTCTTCTTGTGAGTATGGCATTATCTTACTACCTTAAATTCACCTACATCATAAAAATTTACTTTCTTATTAATTCCAGTTCCTTCTTCTATTTTGACCCGTAATCTGTAAAACCTTTCAGGTTCCAATCCATCTGTTCTTAGATTGAAAAAATTACTAGTAGTATCACAACTTATTTTTGAACCAATACCATACGGTATTATAACATCATCAGTAACTGCATCCAACACAGTATAAAATGATGATCCGCTTGGTAAATATTTTACTGTTAAATATTCTGAAGATGTTGCAAACGTTTTAGTTGGATATTTTTCTCGACCTTTAACAATTATTTTGGACAAACTTCCAACTTTATATTCTCTAGAAAAGTTCTCGGTGTATATTTTTAATTTGTTTAATTCATTCGAGCTCAACGCAGATAAACTTCCTGTGCTCCAACTTGAATCATCCCATTCAACTTCCAACGTAGGTGCAAATATTGTATGTGTATCTGAAGAAAAGAATTTATGCGTACCTAATTTCTCAACACTCGCCTCATCAGTTGCAGAACGTCTTATTAAAAATCCCTCATTTGCAATACTACCACTATACCATTGCTTGACAATTTCTGTTACGTCAGCTCTAACATCTATATCATTATCCTTACCAACGGATATTGATGATGTATGATTGGATCCAGAAAAATATGTTGCACCCGAATATAGATCTTCATTGGTATGCCAAACACTACCACTTCTCTCATCTCTAAATTTCCAACTTACACCATTTGTTGTTGGTGGTGTGTCTGATGTTTTTCCATCTCCTTCAACCCAACTCTGGGATATCGCATTGATATATAAGACTTGATCTCTATTTAGTTCTTGAGATCCAGCATCCTTTAAGTTTAAATAAAATTTAGCATCTGCTGGAATTGTACCATCTGCAATAGAAGACGATATTGTTGTAATGGGAAATTTTATTAGTGATCTTTGTATATCTTGAACAGCAATTGAACTATCCTTTTGAAATGTTTTACCAATAACAAGAATTTCATCCATACCGTGATTCTTAAAACTACCAGTACTATGTGTATCTAAATTTCCTTTTATTATGGTAGCGTCTTTTTCTGCTTTTTGAAAATAATGTGCCACTATATATCTCCAACAACTTTACCAATAATGTCTATATCTGGATATTTCACTTCAAATATTGCAGGATCTAGCGATGGATATATTACCGATTTTCTAGTTGCTCCATCAATATCATAAATATTTCCACTATAGCCATTAGCTGTTTTAAATTTATTATCAATTGCCACTATTTGGTTTGTCGGATTATTATCTTCTGGTGGAACAACATTATTGACACCGTCAACTAGTGATAATTCGTATGCCAAATCTGACATTATTATAGGTTGATTGATTTGCCATTTATCAATATCAAAATAATCCTTTACTACTTGTATACATTTCAATAATACTTCTTGCTTATTAAAATTTCTCTTTACTAAAATAGAAAACCGTACACCGATGTTGATAATATACGCGTCTTTAATATTAATCGCATCTGTCAATATACGATATGGACCCAAATATTTTTGAACGTTTTGTTTAGTTGCAGGGTTTACATGAACCAACTTTTTATCTTGATTATATCCTAACACATAAAAATTCATAGCTAATGGATTAGGAACCTTTACCTCCAATTTCGATAACGGTATTTCTCCACCAAATTGGTCTAATGTGGCTTGTGTAATTGTTTTTTCCTGCAACACACCATCTCCAGAATTTAATTGATCATCAGATGTTATGTATATTTTTTGGACATTACCATATTTTGCAGGTAAGTTATAAATTCTTGTAGAGTAATCTTCCTTTGTTACTGCTCTATTTTGTGCTTGGAAGTATTGTCTTGTATTTTCTTTTATTTCAGTTAGGCTTTCTTCTCCTCTACCACCAGTTGCTGCAACCATATTGTCAAATGCAATTGAATTTCTTGTTTGCTGTATCAAGGCTGAATCTAATCCGTTAGTAGATAGCGACAAATTTAAAGATCTCTTTGTTGTTATACTATTCATTGGAACGTTTGCTTCTACTCCACCACCATGCGAATATACAACTGTTAATGTCGTATTTGATGGTGCACGACCATAAACTGCAGTATTTAGAAAATTTGCCGGATCTAATGCTGATTGATTATTTAAAAAATTTGTAGTGGTAAAATTATTTCCAACAGTAGAAGGATTTGGTATGACTTCTTCATCTGCTCCTGATGCAGTACCAGAACCAAATCTTAATTGTAATTTTTTATCTACAGTTACCCTAGTCTTATACCTATTCTGTGTTCTAATCATTTTTAAAATATATGGAGTGGTATCATTATATCCTGCTAGATTCTCATCGTGTTCTGCAGTATTAGGAACATCATCATAAATCAAATCTTGTGCCAAAGATTCAACTTCATACCATTCATTACCGTCAGTATCAGTTACACTAATGACTTCTAAAATATTTTTATTTGCCAATGTAACCATATCATATGCCACTGCATCTCCAAATGAAAATGTCTCAGTTTCTATTGTTCCACTGATAGCTTTGACTTTCTTTTTAAGTAAATATTTAGTTGGTATATTTGAATTATTGATTTCATATATTTCTACAGTAGTTGTGTCCATTGAACTAGAAAATTGAAAATTAACATCATCTAGTGTTCTAAATGTTTTGCCATATTCTGATGCTTCTATTAAACTTCCAGCTTTTACTGTATACCCATAATTGTAATTTGGTTGAGTATCATTTCCGGCTGTAACAGCTGGAACTGTTTGATATATGTCTAAAGATACCGTAGAAGGAGTCGACATTGTTGGCTTATATCCATATGATTGTGCGATATCAAAAACAGTTTTTCTTTCTTCTGCATATACCAATAACGACTCTCTAAATTGTTCATCTAAGTAGAACGAAAGAACATCACCAACATATGAAGCCATTTCTATGAACATCATACCTGGAGATGTCTCGTTAAAATCTGCATAGGAATTTGGAAAATACGTTTTTGCGTATTCTATTAAATCTCCCTTAAATGCAGAAAAATTCTTATTTAAATAATTTACCTGTTTTGGTCTTTCTTTTGTACTAGCCATATTATGTAGACCTTCTTAAGCTTAATGTTAATGATTCTGTTGCATTCGGATCAGTGACTATAGAGAACACAATAGATATTCTAACCATGTTATTATCTGGTTGGCTATCTATAATTATGTTGTTTATCAAAACATGTGGTAACCATGTTGCCACTGATTCTTTTATAGAGCTTTCAATTTTCCCATCAAATTCAGTTGTATAATTGTCGAACAATATATTATAAATATCAGATCCAAAAGTTGGTTGAGCAACTCTTTCTCCTTTTACCGTTAATAATAAATTTTTCAGATTGCTTATTGTTTGCTGTATTAACGTATTACTTTGCCTAAAAAACCCTTCACGTCCATGACCAATAGGTAATGTTATACCAATTTTTGAATCTGGATCCCTATCTCGTTCTCGAGTAGACTTTGTTCTTGGATTATCTAGTGCCATTATTTAATTATTCCACCTCCATCTGAAAGTTGAGTAGCAAGTTGACTTGTAATTGGTGTTATAGTTGCACCTAATTGCAAAGCTCTTGCCCTTGTAGTTAAATATCGTTGTCCCGAAGTTGTCGTCGCTAAACATATATCTAAACTATTTGATAGTCCATTTATTATTGTTGCTCTTTCAAGAGCAGTAGAACTATTGAAATTTCCTAATGCATCAGTACCAAACATTTGTTGAAGAGCATCTATGAGTGGTTGAAATGAATTAGCCTCGAATGGCGGAATAGTGTTTGCTATTTCAACTTCACCTTGCTTGACATAATCATGAATGGCTGCAGCTTCTTTCTGTGCCTCTTCAGTATTTTGTTTAAACTCTTGAATCTTAGCTTTAGTTTTAAGAAACTTATTTTTTGCAGTTTCTTGATTCTTTAGGTTCGCTAAATTTCTAGTAAGCCTATTTCTTTCTAGTGCCATGCTTTTTCCCTATAGCATCTACTACTTTTGCTGAATGTCCGCTCATTGCTTTCTTCATAAAATCTGGCATATTCGGATCTTGCATTTGAGCTGGACTTCCCATTCCAAGTTCATGAGTTCTATCAGACGTATATGTCCCTCCACCCATTGTCGGATAATCATCAGTTGGTAGTCCGCCTTGTGTTTCTTGCAAAATCTTATTTAACACAGGATCTTTAACGTTCAACGTCTCTTGTGTAGATTTTGGTTTAGTAGCTGGATCTGTTATTTCCTTTATTACTATTTGTATTTGTTTGGCAACTTCTTTTTCGACAGTTTCTTTAATTATCTTTTTAAGTGCCATAAGTGTATTTGCTTTCATGTCATTACCTTTATTTTATCTAAATGTTGAAGTTCTATCTAAATCATTAATAGCTGTTAAGCATTCACTTAAATCAACTAATTGCGTATCTAATAACGCTTCTAATTTTTGTCCATCTAACATAGCATCCTCATTATTTGTTTGTACTCCATCTGGTCCTGAAACTGAACCTTCATCTTTAACAGTAAATGGTGCTTGTTGTTCTGTTCCATCTGGCAAAATAACAGTGCCATCTAAAATTTTATCTCCTGGATTTA
>Ga0115012_10000655_pt1 | contig 19697 bp, 21 predicted proteins | sample TroAtlMetagenome_FD_88706 | JGI IMG/M metagenome (GOLD analysis project Ga0115012, IMG submission 88706) | Marine eukaryotic phytoplankton communities from Atlantic Ocean - Tropical Atlantic ANT10 Metagenome | ecosystem: Environmental > Aquatic > Marine > Oceanic | place: Tropical Atlantic...
CAAGATCGAATGCAAGGGTCGGGGCGGTACGCGAGTTCGGCCTGTGTTCGATTATATCGAAGACAACTGCTTGCCTGTCGATAATTTCGTTTACCTTACCGACATGGGGATAATGGATTTTCCTAAGACCGCACCAGATTATCCGGTGCTTTGGGTATCAACTGATGAGCAGTGCGATAATGCACCGTTTGGTGAAACAACCAGAATAGAGGTGGCGGCTTAGGCCGTCACCCAATGGAGACAAAAGATGAATATAGACACATATAAAAATATTGAGTTTTTGCGTAATGATTTGGAAAAATTCAAAGCCCACTGGTCGGGCGGTATCATGGGCGTTCCGATGAAAGTTATTGCTCATTATATCAATCATGGCACTCACGCAAGTTACAGAGCCAGTTCGGATGTTCGAGAGCAAATCAACGCTATTGAAGAAAGGCTGGGAAAAAGCAATTCACAACATATCTGGAAAGCTTTTGAGGTTTACTGTGAAAATGCTGGCAAGGCGATCCGCAGATATCGTGAGGAAAGAAAACAAATAGACGGTTACAGCCCACTAAAGATTGCCAAAACGCAGTCAAAGCGTAGAGCGCAAAGGGTTATCGATCAGGCTTTCCCACGATCAACTGCTGAGATTTGTTCGGCCACCAATGGGGATAGCGAAGTCGAGGTCGAGAATGAAGATCGGTACAATATGAGTAATCTTGTTCCTGTTTCGATCACATGGTTCAAAGCCGTATATGCTAAAGGCTTTTCGATCATTCGGTCACCCAAAGGCAAAAGGTTTGTTATGAGATGCAAGCCTGTTGCTGTTCAGTATGTCGATGAGGCTGGCCTAAACGCTTGGGAAGTAACTGTTGTCGGCTTCAATAAAAAGAGAGGCTTTACTGAGAATGGCTACTTGATCACTCACAAAGCAAGTGATCACGATGATTTGCATCCGCTGTTTGATTTATCAGCCGATGAGGTGGTGATCCCGCATAGCTTTGGTGAAAGCATATCCAAAGCTTTTAATCTTATGAACCGCCGGACAGTCCGGCACTTAACCAAAATGATGGAAAATTAGAAGGGAGATTTGTACGATGGTACAAAAATATTACGAAGTAACGGTCGAGGCATTGGTGCAACGAACTGTAATGATCGAGGCGGAAACTATTGTTGACGCTGAAATTGAGGCTCGCAAAGAGGTAAAATCTCTGGTCGGTGCAACATCAACACAGGTGGTTTCAGCATACCGATGCCGCCCTGATGGTACACCTGTTGTTAATCTAACTCTAAGCGAAATGAAAAGGGAGCAAGTGTGATGGGTATGTCTAGTTGGATATTAGACTTGGAAGATAAGTTTGCTGATGAGGTTTCAAAACATATTGGCGAATGCGAAGATATTACCGATCTTCAAGATAAACTGGTAGTCAACAGGTCGTTTGATCTGTTGGCTCATATGTCCGATGAGGAAAAGACTGAGGTGATGTCTGGGCATTGGAATGAATACTGGCTCCAAAAGGGAGAAATGCTATGACACAGAAAAAAATCCCAATGACGCACGCAGAATATGCGGATAATCACACAAAAATATTCGCCAGAATGTCGGGTCATTTTTTAACAACGCATCTGCCTGAAGACTGGGACACATGGAACGAAGAAAAATTGGATCAGTTTTTTTCTGACCATGCTTGGGAGCCTTTGGAGTATTGGGGTGTCAACGATGTGTTTGAGTTGATTGACAACCTTACCATTGACGTTATGACCCTCATGGGAATGGAGATTAAAAATGACAAATGAAGAAATTTATGACGCTTGTTGTAAACTTAGTGCGGATCAAAGAAGGGCTTTAGGCATTTATAAAATTGCAGAGTTGGCAATAGTTTTAGATCAGTCTGGAAGGAAAAAGCTAAGTCAACGCACCTTACAAAGAATTTGTGAAACCGATCCAAATTTTCCTGTAATAAGACAACACCAGAAAAGCATGAAACCTAGAAATTTTTTCAGGCTTGTTGATGTCGAGGCTTATTTAGATCATAGCTTTAACACATTAAAAGATCACTTTAAGGGAGAGACAAAATGTCTGTAATTAATCTGAAGGTAACACGAGCCGAAATGAATGCTATTGAGGTTGGCCTAGACACAATCATAGATCAGCTTACGCAGCCTTATGAAAAAAATAACAGGCAAGAACTTATCATGGCTCTTGAGGCACAGGAAGCAGTCGAATGCGCTTTGGAGAATGTAGATGATTAGCTGGCATAACGCACCGATATATCGGTATCAGGGTTATGTCTACAAGCCTGATGTCGATGAGTATGACGATGGCATCCGTAAGGCTAATCACAATGTCTATAAAGAAGGGCGTGAGCATTTGATGCATGCCCTTCCAGAGTTCGCAATCGATGCATCACCTTATCGATGGATCGATTACGATGTTTTCACCTACCATATCGATATGCGGTATGGGAATGTTTATGGAGATTGAGTCGTGAGTTATTTTATATTCTTTTTAGGGCTGTTCATTTCATTCGCTGGGATTGAATATATAGAGATGCCTTCTAACAGTTTATTTGTTGGAATGCTGGTTCTTTATTCTGGCGCGTTTATGGCAATAGTCGGGATCGTTCAACTCGCAAGAAAGGGCGCGTGATATGAACTTTGAAGAAGCAAAAATGGCCTATCTCATGGAATGCAGAAAAGTTGGTAAATTACCCGAAACTGTTACTACCATGATTTGGGATAGGATCAGTGAGCAATACACTCTTAGCAATAAGGATGGTGATGTTGCTGATCTTGAGCCTAATGGCCGTGTGATTAGAATGGATTGGAAATAAGCAAAGGGGGATGGTTTCGGCCATCCCCCTTTTTTTGTCTTGGAGGCAGACAAAATTGTGTGAAGGGAAAAAAATAGGACAAGCAGGACAACAAAAATATTTAGCCCATCGTACAAATTTAATCAATCGCTATCCACGCATTCCCCAGCGCAAGCAATATACCCAGCGCAATCGATAAAATTATCCTCATGCCCCGTGTTGGATTTTATTCTGGCTATCTTTAATAGCCCCATCATCACCCCGACATCACTGGCGGTGATTTCTTTCCCTAAATGAATTGACCAATATTTCGCAATCGTAGAAAAATTGTCTTCCATTTTGCCATGCAAATTTTGCCGATCTGTTTCGACATATTTTTTGGCCGTGTCTAAAATTTCTGCTCTTTTCATATTTTTTTTCTCCCGGCTCCGGGGCTTAAAATTTTATAAATTGACTACTATCATACATTCCGTGCGGAGTGCCGCCGTGCGGAGTGCAAATTAAAAAGGCACATCCTCATAGATGTCAGATGACTGTGAGAGAAAGTCGTCTTTGATAGCTTCTGAATATTTTGATGTAGAGGGGTTGAAGAAGAGTTCTGCCACGCCCTGTTTGCCAACCCAAGAGAACCTGCATTTCCAAATATGTATTTCAGAAACAGAACTTTTTATCGGGTCAGGGCGATGCACTGACATCCCCACATCTGCCTTTGCAAACCATGCCGCTGATCCAGATATGTCATAACCCTTTGGTGCTGGAATTTTTCCATTTGAATCGCGCATCATTTTTGTTGGATGAGCGACAAACCATAGATGTATGCCATGAGACTGTGCAAAAATTCTTAGTTGTGTAAGCATCTCGCTTATCCAGTCTGTCTCAGATATGTCACCATTCTTCTGGATGTAGTTGTATGGGTCTATGACTGCACCCCTGATGCCGTGACGCATGACCGCTATCTTCAGTCTTTCTATGATGCCATCAATCGTAGCCATCGATCCGTCATTCTGATAGAGGAAGCTGAAATGCTCCCTGACAAACGCCTTACCTTTTTCCAGATCATCTTTTGTCAGCCTTGGCGTGACACCAGTAAAGAATGGCTTAGAGAAATACTTGCTTATAATCTTTGCTATGTGGATGCGAGGCTCGTTCTCAAATGAACATATCGCAAACTTCCATCCCTTTTTCTCAGCGAGGTTGACCATGATCTGATCAACAAACTCAGACTTACCAGAGGAAGGATGGCCTGTGACCACTGTCAACTGACCCTCTACTATGGAATAGAGTTCATCGACATTGTCGTAGCCTGTGGACGCTCCCTTGCCCATTCCCTTCTCGTATATCTCGTCAAGCTGATCATAAAAATGTGATGCATCATAAAGCCCAGCAACAGGCCAAGGCTTCATGTCGTTGCAGACCTTCTTTAGGCTATCCTTGCCAAACTTAACCAGAACATCGTTTGCATCCTTGCACTCGTCAGGCCAGTCTATCTTCCAGCATTTGTCCTTGCCTATCCTTCTGGCAATCTCTTCTGCCATAGCTTCGCCAGCACCATCAGCATCCGTAGCGATAATAATTCTTTTGGCTGCGTCCAGATTGTCTTTTGCATCCCACAAAAACTTAAACTTGTTGTCTTCCTGTGGGTCAATCTTGCCATCCACAACTTTCATCACTGCCCCATTCGGAACGGAAACAACGCTCTGGAAACCCACTTCCATTAGCGAGAGGCAGTCCATCTCCCCTTCGCAAATATATAAATCTTCACCTTCCGTTATTGAGTCGAAATTAAAAAAAGATGCTGGCGCTCCACTACATGAAAACCCCTTGTCTGATATGGCGCGAACCTTTGCGGCATACACCTGAGTTTGGTTTATGTATGGGAAAACAACGCACTCAGTTTGCTTCTTTAATGACGCGATATAATGCTGTGCGGTTTTAATTCTTGCTTGCTTTGCCGTGTGTTCTGATATGCCCCTGTCCTTTAGCCAAGTTATTGTTTTATCTGTTAAATCATCCCAATCTTGTTTCACAACAACCGACACTTTGCTCTCCTTTCTGACAGGCATTGGTCTTTCTTCTAGCTTGATCACGCCAGACGATTGGCAGTGCCAGCAATTGTATAAAATACCCGCGTCATCAACTTTGAGAGACAGGGTTCTCTCGCCCTTCTTTTTTCTTTGGGGTGAGCATATTGGGCATACAGCTTTGTGCTGACCTTCGCCCATGCGGAGTGCCGTTCCGCGTATTAAAATATCATTTTGCATTGTAATGTCCTCCAAGACAGGCGTACACGATATATCCGTGCGATCCGATCTGTCAATCAAGTTTTTTAGAGGATCGTAACAAAAATGATATGTGGTTATATATTATATATATTATAAATATAATCTTTATATAGATTATGTTTACTAATTCTTCCTATCTATTAAATCTTTAAGTTTTCGCCCTTCGTATCTGGCTATTGGTTTTTTCTGTGTGAGAATGTAACGAAAATTGTTTTTCATTTTACGGTGGTCTATGTCGGCAAGATCACACACTGTGATGATGTCTTCTGTGTCCAGCCAATTAACGACTTCTGATTTCTGCTTCCTGTCATCAAGATACGCATCCGAAATAGCTTGGGATATTACCGCTCTCCAGAGATGACACTCTGATGACTGTTCTTGGCCTTTCCCTATCAAGCCCCCAGTAAATATTCTTCTGCTTAACTTGTCGGTCATTTTCGTAAATCTTTCCTTGCATTAAATCCAAGATCAGACTTTCGTCCAAGTCTGGTCTTCTGGATGCATAATGAATTAACATCTCTACGCATACGTCACCTGAGAATAATTCTTCCAATTGTTCGCATTGTTCTAAAAAACATTTTGCATACTTTCTAGCTTTATCAGATTTTATTGATGCTGGCCGACCTTTTATTAAAACTATTTTTCTACTGTTTGCTTTGGATGCTGGCTCTCCAAGTATTTCAAATTGATATACTTTTGTACTCATACTTTCCTCAAAATTCGCTATTGACACCAATAAACTCCTGTGGTAACACAAAATTCGGAGGAGACATATCTTGGAAATTACCAATAATCACAAGTTGCCTAAATCCTTTGTTGATTTTGCCAGAAATGACAAATATAGCAAGGGAAATGCTGATATATCTGTTACCACCCTTATAGACAGTCCAAGGGTAAGATTGATGAGGGATCATTTTTCTAATCAAAGGACTGTGGATGCTGTGGATATGATATGGCCTTTGTTCGGCACTGCTGTTCACCACATACTTGAGAGTTCGGGGGCATCTGAAGATGTTATTCTGGAAGAACGCCTGTTCTCTGAGGTTGATGGATGGGTTCTGTCTGGTGCGGTTGATCACCAAAAGGTGGATAGGTCAAATGTCAGCATAACAGACTACAAAGTTACTAGTGTATGGTCTGTCATTTACGGCAAGATTGAGTGGGAGCGTCAGCTTAATCTGTATGCCTACCTTGTTCAAAAGAACAAAGGTAAAAAGGTAAACTCATTACAGATATGCGCCATTCTGAGAGACTGGAATAGCCGTGACGCAAAATATAAACAGGATTATCCAAGTGCGCCTGTTGTCCTTGTTGACATCCCTGTCTGGGATGAAGAGACACGCATCAATTACATTAAAGAACGAATTAGCATTCATCAGGAAGCGCAGAAGATGTATGACGCTGAAGGTGAGTTCCCCTTTTGTTCTGATGATGAGACTTGGAAACGTAGTGACGCTTGGGCGGTAAAAAAGAAGGGAAACAAGAGAGCCTTGAGAGTTTTTGAAACAGAAGAATTAGCGAATGGATTTGTTGGGGGTCACAAAGCCCTTGGCAATGACGGAAAGATTTTGGAGATAGAATACCGAGCCGGTGAAGCGGTAAGGTGTAATGGCAACTACTGCGGTGTTGCTGATTTTTGTTCACAACATAGGGGAATTTAATATGAGTAGTGTATGGGAGACCTTGTCTCAAATCGATGTGTCTGAACACACTGAAGAAAAAAACGGCCTGACATATCTGAGTTGGGCATGGGCGTGGGGGATTGTGAAGAAGCATTATCCCAAGACCACGTTCACAAAAAATTTGTACTCTAGTGCAAATAATGATTGCACGTTGCCGTACATGATTGATCCAGCAGGGTATGCGTTTGTGTCTGTCACCGTTGACATTGAAGGCGAAACTCAAACAGAGGTTTTGCCTGTTCTTAATCACGCAAACAAGGCTGTGTCGCAGCCAGATAGCTTTCAAGTAAATACAGCACTGCAAAGATGTTTGACTAAGTGCTTGGCTTTTCATGGGCTGGGTCATTACATCTACGCTGGTGAGGACTTGCCAGAAGGCGCTGAGCAGAAAATTGTTGTAGAAAACTCCAATGGTAACAAGAAAGAGGTTGAAGGCCTTAGCACTGTTGCTGAGGTGTTTAATACATTCATACCTGAGTGCAAAACCTTAAAGGAACTAAGGGCATTCTGGGGCGCTAACAAGAATGCAATATCTGCATTAGAGAAAGACAAAACACTTTACGATAGTGTACTCAAGAAGTTCACAGGGTACGCTAAAACACTTGAGGCAAATGAAAAGGGAGAAGCCGCATGAGTAACGATTATCCACCATCAGGAGTTCTGTTTACAAATAACAAGAAGCAGACTCCGAAGCAGCCTGATTACACAGGTCATCTAGAACTGTCTGACGAGGTTATCAATGACCTTGTGAGCCAGATGGAAGAGGGCAAGGACAAGCCAAAGCTTGATGTTGCTGGATGGAAGCGTACAAGCCAGAAGAATGGCTCCACGTTTCTGTCTCTGGTTGGCAACGTGCATTATGGAAGAAAGAAAACTCTGACAGATGAAGAGGTCCCGTTCTAATGACTAAAATTATCAAAAAGTTTTTTTCTCTTATTTCAGGCAAGTCTTGTTATAAGAAGCCTACTCGCCCTGTTGAGCATTATGCTGTGTATCAATCAATGCCAAGTGACAATGATGCTGTATCTGACTATCAAATTAAATATGGTTGGCATAAGTCTACGGCAAAAAGGATGAAGGTCGGAGACTACGCTCTCTTGCCAGACATGCAGTCACAAAGTCTTTATCAGGAGATTATTAGCTTGCACGGGAAGAAATCTGCAAAGACCAAGGCCGTTCCTAAAAATCTTCACAGGTCACGGTTTTCTTTTAGGAAGGTTACAAGGATCAAGTGAGGATTAGGTCAAAGAAATATCTACAGACCTTGCGTGGCGCACCTTGCTTGGTCTGTGGGTACGGCGCAGAGGCGCACCATATCATGTTCGCAGAGCCTAACGCTATGGGCATGAAAGTTGGAGACAATTGGTGTGTTCCTCTGTGCCACTCCTGCCACATGAAACTGCATCACTTTGGGGATGAAAGAACTTGGTGGGATTTAGAAGGTATTGATCCGAAAGAATGGGCTAGGAAAAATTGGGAGAAGTTCAATGGATGAGAGCCTGTGCATTGCTTATGATCTGAAGCATCAAATAGAAAGCTTACCAGATCAGTTTAGAAAAGATACTAGGGTGGATCGTGTTGAAACAGAGCATGACATGCTTAGTAAAATATCAATAGTTATTCATGCGCTTGAAACACATCAAAGGGACGTAAAATGAACAATATATTAGATATAACAATCGATGAGTTTGCTCAATACCTGAGCGGCCTAAACGATAAGGTTCTTAACTTCAAAGAATATGAGGTTAAGCCAAAAGATAAAAGGTCTCAGCCTAGACAGACTAGGCCTTACATAAATAATCAAAGAGGAAATTTTTATGGGAAAAGTCAGTGGCTATCGTTAAACCCTTCTATGCATTCTTCAAGAGAGTCCATAATCAGGCAGACTGTAAGCGGTCTGAGAGAACTTAACAATACGGTGGACACTGGGGGCAAGAAGCGAAACCAGATGAGGATGGGAAGATGAGGGTATTAAAGAACTCAAAAGACCTTTGTTACTTTCCCACAAAGGGGCTGTGTCATTTGTCAAAAACCCTTCCTCAAGACTTCTTTCCAGACAACACTGAAGGTGTATTCCGTCAGGAGATGGTTACTTGGGAGAGAGTTGATCAGGGCATCAAGCGAACCACTCATGTGAGAAATTTTACCGACTGTGACCATTATGACAGTAGGACATCAGAGATTTTTCTAAAGGAGAGCCAGTATGGAAAGCAATGATGTAAGTAAGGTTGCTGTTAATTTTGAGGCTGTAAAAACATCTATGTCTCAAAGCAAGCAAGGCACTATATTAAGGCTTGCACTGCACCCGAATGAAGTGCCGCCTAGTCTACACACCGATTGGGTTGGCTCTCGCTACATGGTAGCTATGGTAAAGCTTGGTGACGATGAACAGCCAGTTATGAGCGACCAGCAAAGAGAAGTTGATAAAATGGTTGCAAGTGCTGGTATGTTGTGTAGAAATGATGAGTTCGCTGAGTTCCTTCATCAGAGGGGCTACATGGCAGACAATGACTACATAGACAGTTCTTTTGGGGAGCGTGAACAAGTTGTCACAAAAACACTTAGATCAACCCTTGGCGTATCTAGCAGATCAGAACTAAAGAACAACTCTGATGCTAGGGAGATATTCAAAGGATTAACAGAGGAGTTCACAAGATGGAAACAGGGATACGAAAAATGAGTAATGATTTTATAGGGCAGCGGGATGTTGCGAATATATTATCCTTGAAAAACCACCGTCTTGTTGAGAAGATATTAAAGAACGATGAGACATTCCCAAGACCTATATCTTTGTCCCAAAGGGTCAAAAGATGGAGGCACGATGATATAATGAAATGGGTTAATTCTAAATTTGATGAGGCAAAAGAATAATTGTACTAGGGTACAAAAAAGTTAAGCGTGGGTATTGGTGCGCTATTTGACAGGCGTTTAATTTTTAGGGGTCCCACGCCTTGTTCTCCACCCCTAAGAAGGTCATATAAACTATACCCAAGACTGTCTTGTTTGGCGGTCTTGGGCTTTTATTTTATACCAGCATCCCTAACAACCTTTGCGGCTCTCTTCTCTACCTCTTGTATCTTTTCTCTCAGCCTTCTTATAATGGCTTTCTTTTGTTCCTCTGGTATAGTCTGACTTGACTGCACCTTGTTCTTGTTTCTTACAAGCTTGTTCCTAAAGTTGTTCATGGCCTTTAGCTGACCGTATATTCTCAACTCTCTTTCGTATTGTTTGCGTATCTTTTGTTCTCTGCCCGCATCTCCAGATTGCAAAGAGAATTGTAGTTCCTTGCCAGCCCTTAGAATGCGATCCCTGTTTTCTATGTACTGCCCCGTGTCTTCTCTAGAAGAAGGCGCAGTAAACAATTTTCTCGCAAACGGTATTTCTCTTATTAAATCTCCATCTAAGTCATCTTTGAACGACTCAATAACTTTTGAAGGAGACTCAGCAGTTCTCAGAGCAAACGCTCCTGCCGCGCCAGTAAAATACTGCGCCCAATAGTCTATTGTTTCCGGAGAAATATCTACCATACCGGGAGTTATTTCAGTTCCACCAGAAAATGTGTTTATTACGCTTGCTATGTTTTTGTATAAGGCGCTTGTATTAGACCAATACAGTTGACTGTCTGGCTTTTGAACGCCAAAAGGAGATGCCTCTTTTACTATGGGGTCACCCTTGAAGTCTTTATTAACGGCAAGACTTACGAATGGGTCAGCTACCGTAGGCACAATAGCGTTTTCCCAGTTAGTATCTCCAAGTGGGTTAAGAGATTCGGCTAGCGTTCCAAATGTAGAGTTAAACGCTTCTGCCGCAGTGTACTCACCGCGCTGCACTCTGCTCATTGAGCGGCCTAAGTTTAAGGCTGTGTTAATTCCATACCCTAAAGGTATCTTGATGAACTTGTCATCTAACAAACCAAGGGTTGGGAATATAAGGTTATGCTCAAGTGTGTACTCACCAAGCTCATCGTAATCGCTTATTCCATCCTCGTCTTCATCTCCTGAAACAGCAGCAGCAAACTGATCAAGAAGAACTCCAGCGACAATCATCCCTCCCCATATCTTGCGAACTTTAGAAGACCTTATGCCAGCATTAAACAGCGCCATCGACCCCTGAACAGAAGCGTTGTAGAAAAGATACAAGGCGTTCATAAGGGCCTTTTCTTCACCCTGTTTTGCAAAGTTAACTGTTACGTTTCTTGCTGCTTGAGCCGCTCTGTCCTTACTGTAACCTCTTTTTAGAAGAGCGTGATATGTGGCAACACGGACACCGTTCTCAATGGCTGTGTTGTAAGCGTCTAGGAACCCGCCAATCTTGTTTATAAACCCGTTTCTGGATAGGCCTAGTTTACCCTTTATGCTGTTGTTTGAAACCTCATTAAGAACACTCTTAATACTCTCCATTTGATCTTTAACGCTATCAACTTGGTTAGTAGAGTTCTTACCACCGTTTTCCCTAAAGTCACCGTATATGTCTGTCCAGTTTGTTTTGTCAAATCCTTCAAATCCCCCTTCTCTGGTGGAGGCGAGGATTCCCTTCACTGCAAGGGGGGCGTTTTTCATCACCTCTCTGCTAATGCCCTCTTGATCATATTGGGCTATGTTTACACCTGCGGTTTCCAAGTCCCTAAAGAAGTTTGTAATTGCAAACTCTGGGTTCCAAGTTGTGTTGATGTTTGAAAGATACCTATTGAACTTTGCCATGTATCTAACTATAGCGCCGCCTCTTTCGATGCCATCACCACCAGCACCTCTCATGGCTCTGGCAACCCTGTTGTCCCTTATCAAAACATTGATAGGCTCTTGTCGTCCATTAATCTTTACCTTCAAAACATTCTCTTGAATGTCAGGGGTAACCTTGTCAATAACGATTGCTATGCCGTCCCTGTCATCTTTTGACATAATGTATTCTGCTTCTGGATCAAAAATCTTTGGATCGATTAGCTTTAGGAACGACTGACCAACTTTATTCCTTTCAGCAGCTACAATAGATTTTGAGTTCTGAACCATAACATTAGCGATTATATCTTCCGCGTAGTTCGTTCCTCTACCAGTAGTTATTTGTGGGTCTTGATAGGCCACGCCTCCGTATAGATTATTTCTTTTCTTTCTACCTATTCTTGGCACGCTATCCAAATCTTCGGAAAGGTCTTCCTCTGGGTCAAGCATGCCCCGCAAAGGAACATAATTTGAAAAATTATACTCCTCCGCCATAAGGCCGCCTTCTCGCCTTATGTCATTTGTGTTCTTTACAATTTGTACTACCGTATCTTTTATTCCATTTAGCGTGCTTTTGCTCGCAATGTCTAAAGATTCAACCCAGTTAAGGATACGGTCAGCTTCCTGATTAGACATTCCTGAGCCGAGGCCAACTCCGTTTCGTGCCTCAACGTATGCGTTTCGTTCTTTCGCGTGGAGTGCATATACATAAGCATCAGCTATTGCCAGCTTTGGATCGTATGCTCCTCTGGCATCGTCAAAGAAGTTGGATATCGCGGCTAGCTCATCTATTTTTGCCTGAGTAATATCGATTTGTTTTATTGTGTCTGTGAGAGGCTCATACAGTTTTTCCTTGTTCTCATCAAGCTGGTAGCCCATAACACCTTGGGCTAGCTCTTCTCTCATATATACGTCCATAGCGTCAGGTATGGTAAGGCCATCAGACCTTAGCGTATCCATCAGCTTTCCAACAGGAAGCATTGAGTCTTGGAACTTTGTTATAAACCTTTCAGTCTTCGCCTCCCAACGCTTTGCTGTTGGATCATCAAACACCTTTGAATAAAGATTTCCAAGAACCCTTGCAACATTGTTATAGGTTGTTCTTTCGTAAGACTGTTCTGTTGCCCTGAGCATTTGCTCATTTGACACAAGGGGCTGTGTACCCTCAATCGTCAAAGGAACGTATCTTACCGACCTCTTACTATATTTTATTTCTCCATCAACAATTCCTGTGGCAGTTCCGCTTCGATTTCTGCTGTAATCGATGGGATTGCTTCTGGATACGACATTTCCAGATAGTTCTTCCGGGTCAATGGCAAGTTCAGGGCTTGCAAGGCTTCCATTATCGGGTCCTTCCCAGCTTGGTGGACGAAATCTTCCTTTGTCACCTGCTTCATTTAAAACTTCCTCTCTTACTTCCTCTATTGTTTTCCGACCAGCCCTGTAGTCATTCCAGATACGGTCAATCATTCTAACATTGTTTTTGTTCTGCTTGAACGCTGGGGTAAATAACCCCCTTACAGCTTCCCATGTTATGGATTGCATCTCTCTAGGAAGAACATTTCTTCTAGCTGCTGCCCTTCTGTGTGCCTCAACGTAAAGGGCGTATGTACCTTTTACCCCAAGAGGGCCTGAGTTTGAAACAGCACCTTTCCAGTTTTCATCTCTTTTTGACACGACTGGTGATGTTCCAAAGTTGTGATGAACCTCTGTAGACGATCCAGACAATGGCTTTAAATGAGCAGCGGCCACAGCATGAGTATCTGATGTTACATCTCCGTCTTGAGAAAATGGAGCGGCAATATTATTGAAGAAGTTTCTAACCTTATGCCTGTCGCCCATCTCCACAGAGATTGATTCAGGATTAGTTAAAGCCAAAACTGCTTTTGTTACCTCTTTATTAGAACCCCAAGCAACCCTTGACCTAGACCCATTTGCATTTCTGGCCCAGCCAATGTTCTGTCCATCAGGAGAAACAATGTAGTATCCACGGTCATTATATGTTTCATCATATATTCTTATAAACATAGCTTGTAAAAGAGGCGCGTCATTGTATTCAGACAAAGGCATATTTCTTCCCTGCCTGAATATAATATCAAGCATTGGCTGATGCACATCTCTTGGAAATATTCTTCGGGCGGTCGCCTCCATCTCTGGAGTCGGAGCAAAATCCATTTTAGTTTTAAATATGTCTATAAGCCGCTCGCCTAGAGAGACATTCTGATACCAATCTTTTTGTGGACTTAAAGCAGCCATTACAGCAGCGGCTTGTTCAATTGATATTGGGGTATTAGATTCTCTGCTGTACTTTAAGGCGGCTTCATTTGCTATTCTGTTAGCACCGACATACCAAAGCTTTGATCTTTCCCTTGTTTCTGCTGGTACGCTGTCATAAACAAACTCAAGGTTAGAAGAAAGTCTCTCTATAAGAGTTTCGACCAACTCCCTGTCGCCAAGTGAGGCTGCCTCCTCCTCAGTTATTATATTGTACCCTCGTACAATCTCGGCGGTTTTGGCAAGCAGTTTAGGGTTGTTAATTATATCACCAGCGCCTAATTGCAGTATTTCTTCTATAGGGTCTTCTGTCGCTGAAGCGCCTTTAGGAAATCTTTGACTAATCCTAGACTCATTAGAGTTGTTAACATTAGGAACTTGTATAGTGGCCGCTCTAACGGATTTCTTTATAGGTTTTTCTAAAGAACCTTCTGGCTTTACAACAGTGTCATTGAACATAGCTGCAACCATGCCCATTCTGGAGTTACTCCAGTAACCAGAGTAACCAGCATCTTTTATGGAGTTTTCAGCGGTTGTTACTATGAACGGCTTGGGGTTGCCCCAAGTCCTTTCCATTATGTTCTCATTTACTGACGCAGCCGCTTTGGATACAAAGCCATCTGGGTCTTGATCATAGTTGTAAAGAGAATCAAGTGGTACTTTTGTCTCGTAGACATTCTCGCCTACGGTTGCTTCTTTATTATACCCATTAGCCTCGCCTACATTCATGCCGAAGTAGGATCGTGGTTGATACAGCTTTGGGAATAAGGCTTTACGCTGTCTTTCTTCGCCGCGCATCCTGTTGTTTGTCAGTTGCTCGCTTGGGCTGACTGCGTCAATACCTTGGATTGGCGAATAGTGTACTAGGCGTGTTAGGCCGTTTTCATCAACTGTTGGCTTCGGCGATCCAAAGTCAGCTTCTTGGCCCGTTGGAACCGCGCCTCTGACATCTGTCGATCCTGTTCCAACTCCATCGACTCTTCTAACGTCTGGCCTTGCATCTCCTGAGATACTAGATCGCTTGATGCTTCTATTAATTCTTTCTTGCTCATTTGTAGACTCCAAGTCTGGTGCTATACCCTCTTCTACCACAAAATCAGGAAGAAGGGTTATTTTTTGTTCTGCATAAATTGTATCCGCAGGGTTGGCTCTGTTTTGCTCCCCAACTGGGCCAAAGTTAACCCAAGAGTTCTGCCCCCTTGTCTCCGTAGTCATGGCTCTTGCCGCAACAGGACTATACATCCTTACATGGGATTGCCAAGCATTTTCTTCACCACGCGCTGTGAAGGTGGCTCCTTCTAGCCCATGACCAAAGTAATCATGCACTATGCGGAACACATCATTGATACGCATGTCTATGCCGTCAATAGTCTCATTGGCTCTGGCAAGTAGAGGGTTCGCGGCTTCGTCTTCAGCAGTTATAGATGCCTGACCAAAGCCAATATCAGTGGGGAAGACCCACATATGATTGTTGTCTCTGATGTCTATGAGAACATCTCTTGACCCATTGGGGTATGGGTTGTCCATGTCTTCTTTTATAAACTCTACATCAAGCCCAGTGCCTTTGATGAACTGCCATTGAGCCATTGTTTCATTCGCCATTGCTTGATAAGCAATCTGAACATCCGGATCATTAGGCCTGTCCTCTGCCTCTTCAAATGCCTGAGCTATTCTAGTGGCTAGGGGAACATCAACTTGTACATATTCTCCCTGTCTTCTGTTAGGCAATCCAATGGAGTTCATGTACTGCGCTTTTACGTCATGCACTATTGGTATTGGGCCGATTAGGTTGGTCGGCATGTTTCTTACAGTGCGTACAGAAAATTTAAACTCTGACTTGTTTCCAAACACAGGGTTTTTAGCAAGAACTAGCGGTCCGACTTGAACAACCAGATCAGCACTAATTACAGGCTGTGTTGTCATGCGGTCATAAAAATATGAATGACGCTCAGGATCAAAGCCAACTTGCACAACTGTTGGGTCGTTCATCATTTGCTGTGCGATAGCAAAAGCCTCGTCTGGCGTGGCGTGTTTGTAAGTCCCCTCTATTGTAGAAAACGGACCCTTCTGCGCTCCCTTAGCAACAGCTAATGCCCTGCCCTGCGGTGCTTCAAATGTTGCGTTCTCTATTATCCCTGTTGATTGATGAGAGATAGTTAAATTAGCTAGGTTTTTTCCGTCCTTATTTGTAACGTTGCTTCTTTTCCCATGATGTATAGTTGGGACCCAAACTCCGTAATCCCTATAGGCGCTTACATCTAGTCTCATGCCAGTCACAAGACCATCCATATCCTTTGAAAGCATGTTTAGTTTAGGGATTTGATTTGATTTTAAAGCTCCCTCCATTTCTTCATTTGTAGCTGGAGCAGGAACTGTTTCATATGGAATGATTGGCTTAAACTCATTTACTAAGCGATCATACTCATCATATAAAATTGTACCATCGGACAATTTTTGTGCAGCCTCAGTAAGCTGAGGTATGCGCTTTGTCACATCTTTGAATGACTGCTGTATTCTCTCTACGTTTCCGCGATCAGGTATCAAGAAGCCAGCACGGACACCAGCAGTGGAGTATTTGGCCCCAGCAGGAGCGGTAGAAGCTGCTTGCAAGTTACGCTGTCTACGTCCAATCTTTCCTGATTTTATCTGGTCAAAGATTTCGGCTGCGCTGTTAAATCCAGCGTCAGAATGACCTTGGAATATACCTTTAATAAATTTGACCATGCGGGCAAACAGGCCTTTTGGTTTGCCGCCAACCTTAATACGACCCTCTGCGTAGGCTCTGAACATCTCCGCAACAGCTTCTTCTTGCTGAGATTCAAGAGAATCTTCTGGGTACATATACTCAGCACGATCAAGGAAAGTGTATTCTCTTTCTACATTTCTACCACCAACCCGCTTTGTATACTTTCTTTTCTCAGCAGCCTTAACAAGCATTGCAAATTCAGCGTCAGTGAAAAGGCCAAGCCTTCTCATGGAGTGTATTATTTCATGGTTAAGAACCCCAGCTAATCTTTGTTCAAGTTCTGCCTCTGAAAGGTTTGGATCATATATCTCCATTGCAAGAGTTATGATCCTGCGAGAGTCAGCGCCCTTGCTTTCAGTGCCTTCGGTTATCTGTAGATTAATGGAGCCGTCAGGATTAACTGTTTCTGAGTAATCAATTACATTTTGAGTTACTAGATCAACGTCAGAAAGCCCTAGCTTAAACAAATACTTTCTAAGAGCATTTGCTACAGTGTTTATTTTTCTTTTGTATTCTTCTGTAGGCTTAGACTCTTCGGCCTCTTGCTGGACAACAAGGGCTTGATTGTTTCTTGCCTGAGCGGATGATGGGTTTGGCGGCGCAGACCTTCTTATCTCTTCAAGTCTTTTATTGCGAGACTCTATTTGTGCATCAAGCTCGTCCAGCACCCTTTGATCTTCTTCAAGTTGAAGCTGCTCTTGCTGGGAACCTATGCCTAGTTTTTTAGCTTCATCAATCTTGACTTGCTGTCTACTGCGAATAATAGACAGGTCATCAATGACAGCCTCTTCACTTCTCTCTGCCTCTTGTTGTTCTGTTGGTGGGGTTGGCGGGTTTACTGGTTTGACTGCCGTTCTGCTTACAGCCTCGACAACTCCAATTTTTGTCATTTCGTCTATTAAAGCTTGGGCTTCAACAGCGGTTATACCCAACATTCTTTGTATTTTTGATCTGCTTACATTACCGTCTTTATTTAAGACCTCTCCATTCGGGGACTCAATTAGAGTTTGTGCCGCAACTTTGTTTTTGTTTACAGCTTCCTGAGCCTTTATATCTTCTTCTCTTCTAGCAATCTCTTCTGCTGAAAGCTCATCCTGAAATGTTCTTGGCTTTTTTCTGCGGCCTATTCTGTTGTACGTCTCTCGACCAAGAACGTTTCTTATTTCTTCTAAAGTGGTTGGCCCATCAATATCCTGAACTCCAGCCCTTTGCCTAGACTGCCTGAGAGCGGCCTGCTCTCCATCACTCAATTCAGTGATCTCTACGATCTCTTCACCACGGCGAAACTCTGCTTGGCTTTCAATGATGGCTGTTTGCTCTTGATCTTGATTTAGACCCAGATTCTTCAGGTTCTCGTTATATTCTTTTTGAGTTTCTGTAGGCTGCTCAAGCTCTACTTCCGCAGCCCTTGCATCTTCTGCGGATGCCTCTGCTGCTGGACCAGCTATCAGAAGAACATCGCCAGACTCGCTTTCTGGAGGCTCTTTCACATTGAGAGAACCCTTTGCTCTATCAATTTGATTTTTTACCTCTGTCGCTTCTTCTCTTTGATCATGTATAAGTTGAGCTTGTCTTTTAATAACTTTATTAACCCGTCTTCCAGCCAATGTCTCAAGCAAGAAGTTAAAGGTTGCACCAGCACCACCGCCATATATAGCGTCATCATGGTAAGCGCTTTGGGTAATCTCCAAGGAAGGGTTATACATACCCTTTTCTGTAAGGTCTTGAAGTATAGCAGCGGTAACCTCTTGAGCGCCCTCAGCCAGTCCGACCTTGCCAGCGCTCTTTAGCCTGCCTCTAATAGTTTTAATCGCTTCTTGTTTTGCCTCTTTGGGAACCTTCTTTAGCATGTTGGCTATAACGCCAAATGCCCTTGATATTGGTATGGCCTCAGTGGTTCCTATCAAACCGCCTGTAAGGATAGCCGCGTCTCTATTTGTTAGCTCTCCTCCCTGCTCTACAAATCTAGCTATTCTATCAACCTGATTCTGAGCGCCTTGAGCAGAACCCATAACCGCTGCGGTCGATGTTCCAGCAATTCTTTGAGCCTTTGCGCCCTTCCCTAATGCGCTGGCTGTTTTGACTGCTCCAGCACCCCCAAGAAAGTAAGAGCCAATGGAGCCTATAGCCTGACCACCCTTGCCCATTATGTTGTCTTCTGGAGTGCCTATTGTGTAGTCAATGCCTGTGCGTAAAGCGTCTGTTACGCCCTGACCAAATTCTTCTATGCTATCTTCGCCTTGATCTCCGGGTACATATTTTCTTAAACCAGCGGCTGTCAAAGACGCTAGACCACCGGGAACATCTGCTAAGCTTCTAGCAAGACCAGATGCCGTGCCTTGAATAAGATCGACTACATTCCCAAGCTCATCAGTTGGCTGCTCGGCTACAACAGGCGCACCAAAACCTTCAACGGCATCTACATACCGTTCAATGTCTGCTAACTCTTGTGGTGTAGGCGTGTCTCCAGCAACACTTACTAAATAGCTTTTCCCAGTGCGCTTGCTGTCTGCATAGACGTTTCCCATCTATGTACTCCTTTAAGAAGCTGCTGCTGCTGGGGGCTTTGTAACGCCAAAAGTTTGCTCTGGCAATTCAATCATTCTTTTTAGGCCAGCTATTTGCAGTCTCTTTTGCTCTTTTTCTTCTGCGCTAAGCATTCCGGTGGCTAGGTCTTCTTCAAGCCTGTTTATAAGAGAAACAACATTATTTGCGCTTAATCCCATTTTATCTTTAGGAATCAATTTTGCTCTTGCGTTAATTAAATCTATAACGCCCTCTTCGTAACGCTCATTAGCATCTCTCATGGCTTTGAGGCCTTCAATGCCAGCCTCTCCAGCCGCGCCAAGGAGCGTTGGGTTATCTGATGACATAAGAGCTAGACCAGCTTGAGCAAGAGCAAGCCATTTATCTGACTCTCTGTTCTTGTCCATTCTTTTCTGAAGTGCTTTTATTTCGTCTGAAAGAGATACGGCTCCGCTTGTGTCACCAGTTTTTCTAATATCAACATTACCTTTAGTCGGGGCATCAGGGGTTTTACCAGCGCCTTTCGGATTGACTTTATCATCTCCATCACTGGGCGGCTGGGCATAATCCTTATCAAAGACTCTATCAAGCCTTTTCTTTGACTCCACTATCTGTTTATAAAATTCTTCCTGACCGGGAGGCCCATCATAATTCGGGAAGGAAGTTGTAGCTTTTTC
>Ga0115012_10000656_pt1 | contig 19696 bp, 12 predicted proteins | sample TroAtlMetagenome_FD_88706 | JGI IMG/M metagenome (GOLD analysis project Ga0115012, IMG submission 88706) | Marine eukaryotic phytoplankton communities from Atlantic Ocean - Tropical Atlantic ANT10 Metagenome | ecosystem: Environmental > Aquatic > Marine > Oceanic | place: Tropical Atlantic...
CGAATGGCTGCATCGGGGTGTTTTCAGGTCTGCTACGGGTTTGAATCAGGCGATGATTCTGTGCTCCGGAAAACCGGCAAAGGCACCACGGTCAGCCAGGGCGTGGATGCCGCTCGCTGGACGCACCGGGCCGGAATGGAGGTCAGCGGCACGTTTTTGGTGGGCCTCGAAGGCGAAACCGAGGAAACGGTCGATCGGTCCATCCGTTTCGCGGTCGACAATGATTTGGACTACGTCCAAGTCAATGTTGCGGTCCCGCTGCCCATGACGGGGTTTGGCAAACGCCACAGCCGGAAAGGCTTGGAAAGCAATCCGGAAGCGTTTCGTTGGATTGGAGCCGACACGACCGAATCCACCACGATGAAGGATGGCGGTTTCCCGGTTCATGTCCGGCGATTCTACCAGCGGTTTTATCTTCGACCGAGCTACGTTGCGGGTCGATTGACGTCCCGGCGAGGGCTGCATGCCCTGGTTTCTCATGCCCGGTTGGGCGTCCGCATGGTTCGCGCGGTGATGATGGCCTAGCGGCACTCTTGGGTTTTGGGGGTGTACGTTTTGTCGCAACTGGCCGGGAAGTCGTAGCTGCAGTCGATCACCCAGTCGGCGTAGTCGCCGCAGTCGGGTTCGGCTGAATACCGCCATCCTTGGGGGTCGGCATCGCAGATCGAAAGGCTGAGACCGCAGCCTCCGGTGTGCGTCCAGCGTTTGGTTTCGGAGCCGTCGCAGTCCCAGTCGTAGTTTCCGCAGTAGTTCAGAATTGTGCGGTACTCGGTTGCGTCGGGGTTGGCCCAGTCGTCCACATCACAACAGTCTTCATTGTTGGTGACGTCGTAGTCTTCCAGATCGCCGGCTTCGCACAACTCTTCGCTTTCAAAGGGATCGCCGAATCCGTCCCCGTCCCAGTCTCGGTAGAAGATCGCCCCGCCCGTGGCTCCGGGCTCTTCGGCTTCACCGCTGCAGTTTTCGTCGATGTCGAAGGGGTCGCACCGCTCTTCTTCGCCCGGGTTGATGTCCGAGCGCGTGTCGTCGCAGTCCCAGGAACTCGAGGCGGCGATGTAGTAGCTGTACGGGTCGCACGCGAAGACGTAGGACCAAGACACAGCGTAACCATCGTCATCGCCGTCTTGGTAAAAGATCGTCTTGCCGGAGGCGTCCGTTCCGTCGGCCGAACCGTCGCAGTTTTCGTCGGTGTCGTCGTCGTCGCAGACCTCTGTGGCGCCGGGGTTGATGTCGGCATCGGTGTCGTCGCAGTCGTTGTTGTCGGCGGTGAATCCGGCGGGTGCGTCGCAGGCTTCGGTCGAGGATGCGGGATTGCCGTACCCGTCGCCGTCGGAATCCGCGAACCAGGTTGCGGCGTCAATGGCATCGTCTTCATCGACCGTTCCGTCGCAATCGTCATCGGTGTCGTTGCACCGTTCGATGGCGCCCGGGTGCACGTCGGCATCGGAATCGTCGCAGTCCTCGCCATCGCATGCCGAGTGCCCATCATCGTCGGCATCGGTATCGGCATCGAGCGCATCGATGTGCCCGTCGCAATCGTTGTCGATTCCGTCGCACAACTCCGGGGCATCCGGGTTCAAGTCTTCATCGGCATCGTCGCAATCACCGGGAATCAAGAGGACGTCGGTGCACTCGGTCGCGATGCTTCCGGTGCATGCATCAATGTCAGCCGACCCTTCGCAAAAGCAGTCGCCGTCGTCGTCGTAGGCGACGGTCCCGTTGTCCACTTCGCCATCGCAGTCTTCATCGACGCCATCGGCATGCTCGAACGCCCCAGGGTAAATTGTGCTTTCGGCGTCGTTGCAATCGCCCATCAACTCGGAAAAGCCGTCGCCGTCGTCGTCGGAGTCGTCGGTGTCTTCGTCCACCTCGCCGTCGCAGTCGTTGTCGAGGTCGTCGACGAGTTCCGGCGCTCCGGGGTGGATGCCGTCGTTGGCGTCATCGCAATCGCCATCGACTTCGGCGAAACCGTCCCCGTCTCCGTCATGCTCTTCGGTGGGTATGACGTTGAAGTTGGTGACGGTGTCCACTCCGGTTTGACCCAGGGAATCGGTGGCGGTGGCGGTGATGGTGACGATTCCTGCGTCCAGAACCACTGTGCAGCTGACCACCCCGTCTTCGTCGGGTTCATCCGCGCACGATGCGCTTTGGGTGTCCCCGGTCACCGAAAATTCGACCGACAGATCCGTGAGGGTGTCGTCGGTGTCTTCCACAACCGCGGTCAACTCCAAGGGTTCCCCGGTAATGCCGAATTCGTCGGAGTCGGGGCTGACGATGGCGACAATGGGCGGTTCTCCGGCTTCGAACACATTGAGCAGAATCGAATGGTCTCCCGAGCCCCCATCGGGATCGCTGACGGTGGCGGTCACCGTGTGCGCACCAACGCTAAGGGGGTCGGACTCGAAGGCCGCGTTTCCGTCTTCATCGGGTGCGTCGGCAAACAGGTCACCGTCGATGTCGCTGAACCAGCTGACGCTCAAATCGTTGGGCGACGATTCTGCGTCTTCGGTGATGGCCAAAAACTGAATTTCGATGTCGGCTGCGACGTTGGTTCCGTAAGCGGGGTTCAGAATTTCCACGGTGGGGCTTTGGTTTGAGGCGGACCAGGAACCATCGGGTTTTGGTTCGGAGTCGCAGGCCCCCAAAAGGATTGCTGCAATGGCAGTAGAGACACGCATGTTCACCTCAGGCCAGCATCATCCTCTCTTTTGGGGGGGCTTCGCAAGCGCGGGGCTCAAGCGGTGGGGGAGTTCGTCACCTTCAATGCCGCTCAAAATCCGTTACACCCCCCGCTAATTCTGTCACCCCCGGCAGATTGAGCATGGAGGGGCCCATGAATCGCCTCGCATCGTTTATTTTCGCATTGGTGCTGTTTTTCAATTCCGCTGTGGCTGTGGCTGGCGGCGGAGGCGGCGGCAAGGCGAGTTCGTTTGATTGGAAAGATTCGGGCGCTGTGACGTCTGCCGATCAGTTTGTCGATGCAATTTCAGCCGGAGACTATGCCAGTGCGTACGCCCAAGGCGGCGACATCCTTCGAGAAAAACGCACCCTGGGTGAGTTCACCGCCGACATGCAGCGGTGGGGCTTTGATCGCCCCGGTACGGTCGAATGGTCCAAGGGCAACAACGCGTTGCCCGCCAAGAACGGGTTCAAGCTCATGGGCACCTATACGGCGGCCGATGGGGAAGCGTTCCCGGTGTACCTGCACCTTGAAGGCGATGCCCACGTCAACCCTCAAGACCGCGTTCGGGAATGGTCGTCGGCCACCAAGTGGACGGTCATGGACTACCGTTCGGCTGAGTCGATGCGGGCGCGAATCATGAAGGGCGACGGCAGCGCCACGCCATTGGACTGGTTCCTGTTGTTTTGCGCTGGCGGTCTTTTGATTGCGTTCATCGGTTTGGTGTGGTCGTACGTCAAAGGCCTGCGCGGTCACCCACGCGAACTGTGGCTGATGTTCTTCACCAAGCTCACGGAGTACTCGGCCTACGGTGCCGCGAGCGCCATCATGGTCCTGTTTTTGCAGAACGATGTGCTGCTCAACGGCCAGCCGCTGGGCGATAGCCCCGGCTACTTGTACTACATGGTCTGGGGGCTGGTTGCGACGATCATCACCATGATGGTGGGCGCCGTGTGCGACACCATTGGCGTGAAAAAATGCCTGCTGATTGGTGCGGTGATGTTGCTCATCTCGCGCTTCTGCATGCCGCTGAGCCAAGACATCGTGTTTGTCACCATTTTCGGATTCCTGCCCTTGGCGTTCGGGTTTGCCATCACCGGTCCTGTGTTGAAGGTCGGGATCAAGTGGTTCACCACACTCAAGACCGCCACGCTCGGTTTCGGCTTGTTCTACACGCTGATGAACGTGGGCTTCTGGGTCGGTGCGGAATTGGCGGATTACTTCCGCAAGAACCACGCTGAAGGGATCGAGATCTGGGGTTTTGACCTCACGACCTACCAGGCCATCATCTTCATTGGCTTCTTCATCAACATCCCCGACTTCATTGCCATCCTGCTCATGCGAGAAGGCGCAGAGATGACCGAGAAAGGCTTCGTGATTCGAAAGCACGTCGGCGACGACGAGCAGACGGTCGTGGCGAAACTGAAGAGTTCCGTCGGCGAGCGCCGGGCCAAGATGACCAAAGAACTGATGCGCAGCTTGATCGCCACGGCGATTGTTGGTGCGTTGGCGTACGCGTTGGTTGAACTTCGAGTCCACGAATGGTCTGTCGGCGTCATCAAGACCGGCTCTTACGTGTGGGCATTTGTGATCACCGCGGGCCTCATTGCGGCGGGCGGCGTTCTGTACGCGGCCCTCTCCCACGCAGGTGCGGCGAGTCCGGGTGCCGGCTTCGACCGCGTCATGAAGTCCGTTCGCGACGCGACCGAAGGAACGGTCGAGCAACTCAAGGAGAACTTCCAACAACGGCCATTCTGGATTTACATGGCGATGTTGGGGATCCTCGTGTTCGTGCGCCTCACCTTCTACGTGTTCCACGTCATGTTTCCGACCTACGCCATCCGCGTGTCTGGCGATGACTTCCCGGTGTCGAGCATCTTTGGTTCCCTGAACCCGGCCATGATCATTTTCTTGGTCCCGCTGATCTCGGCGCTCACCGTCAACGTTCGGTCGTACACCATGCTCATTGTGGGCACGGCGGTTTCCGCGGGTTCGGTCTTCTTGTGCTTCATGCCCGACAGCTTGGCGTTGTACATCGGGGACACCTGGCTGGGCACTTGGATCTTCGACTACTGGCTGGAAGCCCCCATCGGAAACCAAGACCCCTTCTTGGTCTCATTGGTCGTGTTCATCATTGTATTCACCATTGGTGAAGCGCTGTGGTCCCCTCGGTTGATGCAGTTCAGTGCAGAGATTGCCCCTCGAGGCAAAGAGGGCGCGTACATCTCGCTCGCTGTGCTGCCGTACTTCCTCGGCAAGATCGGAGCGACGGTCATGGCGGACATGATGACGGCCCAGTACTTCAGCCAAGACATGGTTGAGTTCCCCGACCACCGAATGTCATGGGCATGGATTGGCGGCATGGCCTTGATTTCACCCATTGGAATGGTGATTTGGCGGAAGACCTTCAACCAGAGTGAAAAGATGGCCGAAGAAGAGGCCAAGGCTCAGGTTGCGGCCGAAGAGGCCGAGGCCGCAGGCGCCGGTTCGGAGGACTGAGTTCATCGTGGGTCTTTCGCGATGGTCGGGGCGGATTGCCCTTGCCCTTGGCGGGCTGATGGTGGGCGCTGTGGCGGCCGAGCTTGGGTTTCGATTCGTGCGCTCGGACGACGCGGTTGATCTGCTTTACAACGCCCCGGACAACGCCCCCAACGGCTTGTATACGACCGACGCCACCGTGTACGCGATTCCCACCCCTGGCTTTCAGGGAGTGCAGCAATCGTTGGGCTACAAAGTGGACCTTCGCATCAACGCGGAGGGTTTGAGGGGTCCTGAGTTGGCCCCCAAAACCAAACGCCGTTTTCTCGCTTCAGGCGACTCGTTCACGATGGCGGCTCAGGTGGCCGAGGCCGACACCTTCGCGGTTCGGATCGGAGAGGACCTGGGGGTTGAAATGCTCAATGCGGGCGTGGATGGGTACGGCACCTTTCAAGCGCTGGAGCGGTACAAGCAACTCGATGAACGGCTTGATCTGGATGGCGTCGTTCTCACATTCTTTGTGGGCAATGACGTCCACGACAATGTGCGATGGACCCAAGTGCAGCAAGAGGCGAAACGCCTGAGGCCCGGTCAGCCGTTGGCGCGGCGGCCAGTGGGAGCCGTGCACGGGTTTTTCTACAAGCGCTCGGCTTTGTACGCCGCGGTGCAAATGCAGTTGCGGCGCCGAGCAATGTCGAGCGATTCAGCCCCCGAGCGTCACCGTTGGGTCAGCGAGTTGATGCTGTTCACCCAAGAAGGCGGCGGGGTCTTGGGCGCGCAAATGCCTCAAACCGTGAAGGCTCTGCGCGCGCTGTCTGAGGAAGTCCAGCGGCGCGGCGATTCCTTGATGGTCGCGATCGCGCCGCCGGCGTTTCAAATTGAAACCGAACGGCTGGATGCCACGTTTGAGTTGGTGGGGCTTGACCCGTTGCGGGCGCGTCCGGATGCGGTGTCCAATGCGGTGCGCGACGCCCTTCAGCGGAATGGCATCGCCCATTGCGATTTGGTGGACCCGTTGCGTCGGGCGCATCGGGCCGGCCGAGAAATGTATTTGCAGTACGACGGTCACTGGAGCCCCAAAGGGCACGCCGTGGTCGCCGATGCACTGGTTCGTTGTTTTGGGGGAGCCCTCTGACTCAGGGCCGTTGCTCCAAATCCCAGACCCAGCGCCCCTCGAGTTGAGCCGGCTGGCCCAATGCCGCTTCCAATTCGTGGGTGTGCGCCGCCCTCACTTTGTCGGACTCGAACAGTTCGGGGTGCACCACAATCCACCGATATCCCTCCGCGACCAAGTCCTTGAGGTCGCTCGCGGTTCGGGGTTCGGCTGGGCGAACGCCGGTTCCATGGGCCCTTCCGGGTTCCGTTCGACTCAGGTTGGCCAGGGCGCGCAAGGTGGGGTTGATGTGCGGCAGATCCGGCCCCACTTTGTGCGAATAGGGAATGGGCCTGCCGTGCATGCCTTGCCAATACAGGTAGCGGTTTGTCGCAATGCTTTGGCCTCGAGCGGACGGCAAGTCGATGACGGCATCTTCGGTTTCGAGTTGTTCGTAGACGGTGGGGACGGCGCCCTCTGCGGTGTTGATGGGCCAGGCATTGGGGGCTGCTCCCAAGTGCTCACCCACGACCACCGCGGCCATCAAAGCGGTCCATCCAACCCAAGGAATGGCCACGCGCGTCTCCAGTTTGCGGACCGCAACGTCAGCCAGCACGGCCAGAACGCCCACCGCCCCGCAGATGAACCTCAGCGGATGGTCCATGGTCACCCCCAGTCCCATGACGGCACGGAACGGCATCGCCAACAGGTTGCCTGAACCGGTGCGGACGAAATCGCCGTCGTGCCACAAAAACGGCCCCAAAGAGAGCAGTGCGGTGGTCAGCACCACGGTCAACCATCGTCGGCTGGTTTTGTCCTGAAACCACATCCAGGTTGAGCCCGCCAGCAAAGTCAGCCCCAAATAAGGAGTCCGGCGGAAGGGGGTGGTCAGGGGCCCGTCGAGGCGGACTGTCCAAAAGTCTCCGGGTCGGATGAAGGCCATCGGGTCGACGGCGTTGATCCGGAACACTGGGTAGTTCAGCAGCACCGTGCTCTTTTTGGCGATCCCCATCGGGTCATCCAGGTTGGCTTTCAGGGCCAAAAAACCGGGAAGGGCAATCAAGGCGGCCACGAGAGCCGCCTGACCGGTTTGGGTCAGCCGCTCCGACCAAGGCAGGGGCTTGTCGTCGTGGGGACGCAGCAAATACAGGGTCCCAACCAACAGCGCTGCGGAGATTCCATGGTACGGCGTGGCGAGTCCGGCGAGTCCGACTGCGGCGCCGCCCAACCACCGACTGCGCAGTGCCGCGGCACCGGCCAGGGGCACCAAGCCGATCCAGCAGGCTTCGACCGTTCCGTTGTGAATCTCGGCCAAGAAGGTGGGTGCAGTGGCCAAGGCGGCTGCCGCCACGTAGCCCCGTCCGCCCAGCCCTCGAGCGAAGGCCATCGATGCGCCGGCGGCCAACAGCACCGCGACCATCAAGATGCTGTTGTGGGCCAATACCGGTCCGGAGGCCCATTGGGCCGGCAGCGAAACGAGCACCCCCAAGGGGTCGATGTACCACAGCGTCCCTCCGCGCGGATGGGCCAAGCCGGCCGCATCCCAAGGAAACCGCCCTTCGCTCAAGTGATTGAACGCCCACCGGATTCCCCATGCGTGCGACCAGACATCCAGCCCTTCGTCACCGATCAGGCGTGTGTTCGCGTGTTTCCAGCCCGGGAAGAGCACGAGGAGCATCAAGCCGATGCAGTACACGGCACGGAATGCGGCATTGGTGTAGGGGCGAATCACGCGGTGAGGATACACTGGCCACGATGAAAGAGCAGTCACCATGGAGTGCGTCCCACTGGGGAGCGGCCGTTGCCATCGGCGTCGGGTTGTGCGCGGCGGTCATGGGGGCTTCTTGGTTTCGGCTTGGCGCGGAACTGCCGGGGTACTTCAACGACGATTGGTCAAACGGCATCTATTTGCACCATCAGGTGCACGCGGCGCTGGTGGACGGGCGTTTTGATTTGAGCGACCCCAATCAGTTTTTCCCGTTTGGCTACAATCCGGTGCACACCAACGGCGGCAACATTTTGGAAATGTTGGTTTCGGGGCTGTGCCGATGGGTGTTCGCGTGGCCGTTGTGGCTTTCTGTGGCCGCCTTGGCGTGGATTCCCTTGAACCTGCTTGCGTTTGTGCCGCTGGGCCGGCGATTGTGGCGCAGGCCTTCGACCGTGTTGGCCGCGTCGGCCACATGGGCCATTTTTCCCCCCGTGTTGGAACAGATCGGAGCCGGTCGATTGACGCAGGCGGCGTTGGTTGGTGTGCCGTTGATGTTTGCCGGTTTGCTTGATGTTGCCGATCCCAAACGCGCCTGTCGCGGGGGGCTGGCGGCATTCGGTTGGATTCTGGTTGGCCTTGGGTACTGGTACAACGCGTTCTTTTTGGGCTTGTTGATGCCGGTGGCATGGTGGGGTTTGCGCACCCCCGGGCACGGCAAAACCTTGGCGTTGGCGTTTTGCCGCGTGGGCGGATTGGCTTTGCTCGGAGTGGCTCCATTTTTGACGGTGGTGTTTTGGCCGTGGCTCAGTGGTGACGGCATGCCGGGGTCGCACATTGATCCCACTCAGATGAGCTTGGTGTTTCCCGATGCGCTTCGTTTGGTGGGTGGTCAAGGCAGGGGCATGGCCAATTGGTTGCCGTTTTCCATGGGCATTGGTGCGCTGTTGTTTGTGCGATGGGGTCGCCGACGCACGCTGTGGGGAGGGTTGGCCTTGCTGACTGTGGTGTTCTCCATGGGTCCCGGGCAGGCCATTGGCGGGTCGGTGTATCCGTTCCCGTATTGGGTCCTGTGGAAGGTGGTTCCCGGCTTGGCGGGCATGTTTCATCCCGACCGTTGGATGTTGCTTGCGGGGTTGTTTTTGACCGTGGCCTCAGTGGAAGGGGTGGTTCGCAAATGGCCGGCCGCAGTTTGGTTGATCCCCCTTGGTGTGGTGGTTCAACTGTGGGTTCGTGGCGTGGCGCCCTTGGGCACTTGGGCGCCCGCCGTGCCGGAACACTGGACGGCGTTGGCCAATGATCCTGAACCGGGGGCCGTGATTGTGGTTCCGATGCATCAAGGGCAGTTGGCGAGTCAATTCCAGCGGGTTCACGGCCGTCCGTTGTTGGGCGGCATGATTGAAGACCAGCCGTGGCGCCACCCCGCGCCGTGGAAGTCGTATGTGAACGGAAATGACTTTCTGCTCAGCGTCAAAGCCATCAGTTACGGCCGCGATGTTTCGGTGGTGTTGGATGCCGCATCGTTGATTCAGCTGCGGGAAGATGGTTTCACTCGGATTGTCTACGATCACTCCTCATGGTTGAATTCGCCCCGCAGGACCGAGCATCGGCCCGACGCAAAACTTCGAACTGCGCTCGGGTCACCGTTGTTTGAAAGTCAGACCGGTGCGGTATGGGCGCTGCCCAATCCAACGACCGAGTGAAGTTGCAGCGTTGTTTCGAGCAATGATGGGCCACTGGGGGTAGAATGCAGAGAGGGGGCAGTGGAATGCGGCTGCAAGTTAGTTTTTTGAGTATCGGATTGGGATTGGCGTTGATCGGCTGCGGAGCCGAAGACACGGCCAAGTCCACCACACCATCCGGCCTGTCGGCGGCCGATGATACGTCATCGTCTTCAGCGGATGACACCGCACCGTCCGCCGGTGACGAGGGTTCTTCGTTCGACGACACGTCTTCCTCTCCCGCCGACGACACCTCGACAGATGACACCGCGTCCAGCGGAGATACCGCCGATTCGGCGGCCCCCGAGGAAACGGATTCAGACGGCGACGGTGTGAGCCGAGAAAGTGGAGACTGCGACGACAGCGATGCGACTCGTTTTCCCGGGAACACCGAAAGCTGCAATGGCGTTGACAACGATTGCGATGGCGTAGCCGACTCACCGAACCCAGTGGATGGTACGGCTTGGTATGCCGACACCGATCACGATTCTTGGGGAGACGAAGACACGTTGGTCGTGGCCTGCACGGCCCCGGAATCGCACTCCATTTTTCCTGGCGATTGCCTTGATTCGAATGCCGATGTGTACCCGGGCGCCACTGAGATGTGCGATTCGGTCGACAACGACTGCAACGGCACCATCGATGTCGGTGCCGCCGATGCCACGGTGTACTACCGGGACGCCGATGGCGATGGGTTTGGCGATGAAACGACCACAACGGCATCCTGTTCGATGCCGATTGGCTACGTGGACAACGCCGTCGACTGCTTGGATTCCGACTCGAGCGTGAGCCCCGAAGGCACGGAGATCTGCAACGGGGTGGACGACGACTGCAACGGTGCGATCGACGACTCATTCGAATCGTTGGTGTGGTACCGCGACGCCGACGGTGACGGGCGCGGTACGCCCCTGGAGGCGCGTTCTGCCTGCTACCCACCGTCTGGTTTTGTGGCCTCTTCGAATGACTGCGACGATGCCGATTCTGAGATTCACGGCGACATGTCGGAACTGTGCGATGAGAAAGACAACGACTGCGACGGCGTGACCGATGAAGAGTTGTCGGATCTCACGTTCTACCGTGACTTGGACGACGACGGATACGGCACGCCCCTGGACGTGCTCGTCGCCTGTGCACCGGTGGAAGGGTACGTTTCCGAGGGCACCGATTGCAACGACTCGGACGATGAAATTCGCCCCGGTCGCACCGAAGACTGCAACGGCATCGATGACAACTGCGACGACACCGTGGACGAAGGGTGGCCGGTGTACGACTTTTGGCCCGACCTGGACGACGATGGGTACGGCGCCGGTGCAGCGCTGGCCGCGTGCGAGTTGCCGCCCGGCTATGTTTCGGACTCCACCGACTGCGATGACGGTGACGACATGGTTCACCCGGGCATGTACGCCGACTGCGAGGGCGGCGGTGATGAAGATTGCGACGGTGAGGTTGACGAAGGACCGGACTTCACGTTCTACAGAGACGAAGACGGCGACGGTTTTGGTGACGTTGACACCACCATGGAAGCCTGCGCCCCGCCCGATGGCTGGGTATGGGACGACACAGATTGCGACGATGAGTCGGCTGAAGTGCACCCGGAACACCGCGAAGATTGCGATGATCTCATCGACAACGACTGCGATGGGCTGGGAGACGATGACGATTCGGATTGCGATTGCCCGGACCACGGCTACGCGGCGGACGAAGACTTGGGCACCACCACCGGCGATGGCGTCGCCAGCGGGAACACCTCGTCCGACGATGACACCTACACCTACGGCGAATGCGGCAGTTCGGGTGGCAAGGACCGCTTCTACTTGTTCGAGGCTCCCGAAGACGGTTGCTACACCTTCGACACCGACGGCAGTTCCTTCGATACCCTGCTTCGTGTGATGGACGCGTGCGAGGGCGTCAGCCTGGATTGCGATGACGACGGTGGAGAAGGCACCCGTTCGATGATCGAAATGCCGATCGCCGAAGGGAACCAGGTGTTTGTCGTTGTGGACGGGTATTCATCCGGGTCCTACGGCGACTTCATTCTGAACATCAATTACGACTCGGCCTCCGGTTCGGACGATACCGATTCCGGCACCGTCAGCTACGATGAAGACCTGGGCGATGAAACGGGCGACGCCATTGCTTCCGGTTCCAGCGTTGGTCTGACCAATGACTTTGAGGGCTCTTGCGGGGGTTCAGGCGGAGTGGATGTGGCGTTCTTGTGGGAAGCGCCCACATCCGGTTCGTATCAATTTGCGACGACCGGTTCGTCATACGACACGGTCCTGCGGTTGTTCTCTTCGGAAACCGGTGGCGGCGTGAGTTCCGGCATTGAGTGCGGTGTTGGTGGCGGTAGCAGCGGCGGGCCAACCGAATTGTCGTGCGACGACGATGGCAGCACAGGTGTGACTTCCATGATCACCTACTCGGTGGTTGAAGGTTCCACCTATGTGGTGGTCGTGGATGCCTACAGTTCGTTTTCCTCGGGTACCTACACGTTGGCCATCAATGCGATTTGACCCGATGATTGAGTGACCGATCTTGAGGATGTGAATGCGCTGGTCTTCTGTTCTTTCGACCCAGTCTGACCCTGACGTTGCGGTGTCTGTGGTCGCTGAAGCCATCAAAGATCAGTTGGCGGGTGAAGATGCAGACCTTCTTTTGGTCTTTGCTTGCGGTCACGAGGACAGTTCTTGGCCGGTATTTTTGGCCCACCTCAGGCAGGTGTTTCCCCAAGCGACCATTCTCGGATGCAGTGCGGGAGGGGTGGTCGGCGGCGGCCGAGAGGTGGAAGGATCCATCTCGTTGTCTGTCACGGCAGCGTCGTTGCCCGATGTCGCTGTGGTCGGGTTTCACTACCATCAAGACGCCTCCGCATCGGTCGAAGAGGCCGCTCATTGGTGGCACAATCATTTGGATTTAGAGCCGGAACATCAACCGTCCTTCCTTTTGATTCCCGACCCCTTTAGCTGCGAACCGAGCAAGCTGATGGCCGGGTTGGACCGTGCGTTTCCGGGTCAAGTCAAGCTGGGCGGGTTGGCCAGTGGCGGGGAAGAAGCCGGCGACCACGTTCTGGTGTTGGATGATCAGATCCTGCGAGAAGGTGCGGTCGGTGTCGCGTTGTATGGCGACATTGAAGTGGATGCTGTGGTGGCTCAAGGATGCCGGCCGATCGGAGAGCCCTTGGTGGTCACTCGCGCCGAGAAGAACTTTCTGGTCGAACTGTCTGGAATGCCCGCACTCGATCAATTGCAACGCATTTTTGGTGATCTGGATGAAGACGACCAAGCGCTTTTTCGGGGTTTGCCCATGGTGGGCATTGGCATGGAGAAGGGCCGGGGGAGTTACCGCCAAGGCGATTTTCTGATCCGTCATTTGATGGGCATGGACCGCGGCAATGGCGTGTTGGCCGTGGGTGCGCTGATGGAGGAAGGGCAGGTGGTCCAGTTCCACGTGCGCGATGCGGACAGTTCTCGGCACGACTTGGAAGAATTGTTGACCCAACACGCCCGTTCGCGACCCGTTGATCAAACCGAAGGCGCATTGATGTTCAGTTGTTTGGGTCGGGGGCAGCGGTTTTTTGGTGAACCGGATCACGACAGCGGAATGGCGACTCGGTATTTGGGTGGCGTGGCCATTGGTGGTTTTTTCTGCGCCGGCGAAATTGGTCCGGTGAACGGCCAAACGTGGCTGCACGGCTACACCAGTGCCATCGGCATCTTTCGTCCCCGCGGTTGGAGTTGAATCGGGCCGCTATTCGGCCAATGTCCAACTTTCGCTCACCCACATCGATCCATCGAAGAGGCGAAGGTGGTTGTTCATCGTCGCGGCGGCCAAATCGCCCACGGAATCGCCCGTGTAGTCCCCTGTGGTGGCGAAGAATCCCAGGGTGTCGTTCGCGGTTTCACCCAGGATCACCCGGTCGGGTTCTCCCTCGGACACCCCGGTGTCGAGGGGCCCAAAAAACAGTGAGATTCGCCCGGACATCGGCCCCGAACCCGTTTGGCTGAAGCCCTGGATGATCAGGTCTTGTTGGCCATCCCCGTCGAGGTCCTTGCACATCAGAGCAATGGGACCGCCGTCGAAGGGTTCTATGCGGCTCCAATCGGGTTCGTCGTCGCCACTGTCGAAGGCTTGCAGTTGGACGCGATCGTCTGCACCTTCTGCAATCTCCGGATTGGTTTCGGTGTAGGCCAAATCCTCGAGGCCATCTCCGGTCAAGTCCCCCGTGCAGAGTCCATGCCCAACGGTTCCTGTGGGGTGCATAGGGGCAAACGTGGCAGCTTCAGTGTCCATCCATTCCGATTCACTCAACGGGCCCATGAATGCATCGATGGACGATCCCGTCGGCAAAATTAGATCGGCCTGATCGTCGCCATTCAGATCCCCAATCACGGTTTTCATGGTGTCGGTCATGCCCGGGTAGTGGGCGATGGGGCTGGATTCGGACAAGACGGTGTCTTCCGTCGGTTCGGTCCACAGGTAGACACCACCCGAGTTTCCTGTGAGCACCACATCGGGGGTCCCGTCTCCGGTGAGGTCGCCTGCAGGCAGGGCCCAGTTTCCCCAAAAGTCTCCGGTCGTTGATGCGATGAGTTCGGCATCGGGCGCATCCAAGTCAATGCCCAGCAGGTCGGGGCCGCGGTACATTCTGATGCTTGTGGACAGCGAGGAAGAGTCCGGTGCGCTCAGCAGAAGATCGGCATGCCCGTCGCCGTCTACATCGACTTCAGCGTTGGCTGCTGCGCCGAAGAAGTGCGCTCCAGCGGCCGAAATTATCTCTGCATCGGGTTCGGTTCGGTCCTCAGTGATCGGCCCTGCATAAAACTGAGCTTTGTTCCGCATGGGAACAAAGACGAGCAAGTCTCCGATGCCATCATCGTTGAGATCTTTGCCGATCATGCTCCCGGGTCCGGTGTCGTCATCGACCGTGATTTTGATGCCCGACTCCGCCAGTATTTCCGTACCGCATCCACTGTTTGGATGGCCGTCGCAGTCTTGGTCGAGCCCGTCGCAAGCATCGGTCGCATTTGGGTTGAAGGAGGGGTCTGAATCGTCGCAGTCCGTCCCGTCCAACAGCCACCCATCCGGCGTTGAGCAATGGAAAGATTCGGTCGCCGGATCGCCGAAACCATCGTCGTCAGTGTCCGCGTAATAAGCTTCGCCGCCCTCAATTTCTCCGCTATCAACGCTGCCATCGCAGTCGTTGTCTTGGCCATCACAGACTTCCACGGCATCGGGGTTGATGACCGCATCGGTATCATTGCAATCGCCGTGAACCGAAGACTCAAGCGAGTCCCCGAGGTCGCAACCAAAGCGTCGGGGCGGTCCAGCGCCATAGCCATCCCCATCGGCATCCGAGAACCAGTTCGACCCGTCGATGACGGTGTTGTCATCGATGGTTCCGTCGCAGTTGTTGTCGATTTCGTCGCATGTCTCGACGCCGTTGGGGGACACCGATGCATCGGTGTCGTCGCAATCTTCGTTGTTCGGCACCCAGCCGTCTTCTGCGCCGCAGAGTGCGCGAACTTCTTCACCGGCACCGAACCCGTCGCCGTCTTCATCCACGTAATGGTTGACCGCCGGCTCATCGCCGCAGTCTGGCCCTGTTTCGATTGAAATTTCGCCGGGTTTAATCTCGCTTTCCGCTGAATTGTCGTCGCCGCAAGCAATGAGCGCAACGAGGGGCAGAATTAAGTATTGACGAGTCATTAGTTCACTTCGGCGAAGGATTTGATGTTTAGGCTTCATGTGCATCGCTTGCACAATTGTATCTCAGAGTGTACGGTCTTGGCATGTCAAGACTAAACCCTGCGAAGCCATTTCTCAAATGGGCCGGCGGCAAACGCCAGCTTCTCTCCCACCTGCGGGAGCGCGTTCCCGAAGATCACGGGACCTACCACGAGCCATTCATTGGCGGCGGAGCCTTGTTCTTTGACACCGACCCCAACCAGGCGGTGTTGGCCGATTACAACCTTCGTTTGGTTCGGACATACCGAGCGGTTCGGGACAACCCCGAAGCCGTCATTGATTTGTTGTCCACGTACCCAAACGACAAGGAATTTTTCTTGAACATGCGGGCCCAAGACATCGACAAGGCAACCGATGAAGAGGTTGCTGGTTGGATGATTTTCTTGAACCGAACGGGCTTCAATGGCCTGTATAGGGTGAACCGAAAAGGCGGCTTCAATGTGCCTTTTGGTAGCTACAAGAACCCAAATATTTGCAACGCGGAAAACCTTCGCGCTGCATCGAAGCGGTTGGCCAGCGTGGAGATTCTCCATGCGGATTTTCGGAGCGTGGAAGATCGGGCTGTTGCCGGAGATTTCGTGTACTTTGACCCGCCCTATGTGCCCGCTTCCAACACCGCATCGTTCACCAGCTACACCAAGAACGGATTCGACCTGGAAGACCAGGCCGCGTTGCGCGATTTGGCGAAGCGTCTGAAAGAAAAAGGGATTTCAGTTCTGTTGTCGAACTCATCGGTCCCCGAGGTGCACGCCTTGTACGCGGAAGGGTTCGAAAGCATCGAGATTTTCGCGAACCGTGCCATCAACAGCAACGCTGCGAAACGGGGCAAAGTAGCGGAAGCGCTCATCTGGTAGCGTTCGAGTCACGGTGGTGTTCAGCGTTTGATTACTGATGCACCTGCATCTTTTTGCCCGAGGTCTCGATGGCTGTCGTCTTTGTTTTGACCTCTGCTTGGGGTCGAACGAGGTCGCCGCTCATCAACTGAAACGTGCCGGCCAACCAGCTCATCACCATCGATTCAAGGTTCGATGCGCGCGTGAGCATTTTGGTGCCGTGGCCGCCTTCGGGAAGCAGTTCGTAGTGAACTTGCCCTTGCGCCATGCCTTCCAACGCTTCGGCATTCCGAGGGGCAAAGCGATCGTCTTCCGCTGCGACAATCAACACGGGGCGGTCGCCGTATGCCTTGAGCGCTCCGCCACTGGTGATGCCTTTGTAGTTGAGTCCCGGGCTCAACAAAACCAAGTTCACGATGCCGGGATCGGCCGCCCCGAGTTGGGCGCACAAGTTGGCGCCGATCGAGGCGCCGACGCAGCTCACTTCGGTCACTCCGCGCTCCCGAAGCCACGCAGCCGCGGCTTTTAGGTCTTCCAGCATCGCGGCGTAATCGGCGGTTTCCATCGCCGCGTCCGTGAGCGCGCTCTTGCCGTGGCCGCGAAAATCGACGGCCACCGTCGACATCTTCGTGGTTTGCAGGCGCTTGGTCATCGAGACCCAGTCAGCAGAGTCACGGCCCAACATGTGGGCCAATACGACTCCCTTGGAGCTGCCTTTGATTTCGCTGGCGACGGCGTGAATGGCGACACCATCCGATGCCTTGAGGGCGATGGGCGTAGCGGCATGGGCGGCGCCCACAAAGATGGACAGCAGAAGAGTGATTGGCATCCGTTCCTCGGTGTTGTCCCACTATAGCCGCGTCCGCGGATGGACGGCTATGAAGTCAATGCGTTGAGGTCGTCCAAGAAAGACTGGAGTTCGATCCCATAAGCTTCCGTTGCTTCTTCAATGGTTTCCTCAAAGCGGACTGCGCACCTTTCACAGGAAGGCATGCGGTGTTGTTCAAACACCGTTGGCGCGAGCGGGTGATGGTGCCGCGCGTTCTCGACGGTCATGCCGCCATGAAATGGTGAGGTGGGCTGTGTGGTTGCATCGGGCGGCGATTGCCGCATGGGTTGGGCAAGAGCCCGGCGAATCAGATTGTGGATGCGTCCCATGCCGGTGAGCATATCGTCTCTGTTGAACATGGGTTTGACAGGCATTCGTTGCGCGATAAACCATCGGCCTGCCCGGCATCGGGCCGTTCTTTGAATGGACTGTATGGTTGATGACCAACACTTTATGGACCTCGCGCTCGCCCAAGCGGCGGCAGCGGCGGACATGGGCGAAGTGCCCGTGGGTGCTGTGGTGGTTCACGAAGGAAAAGTCATCAGCCAGGCTCACAACCGAAGGGAAGTGGATGCAGACCCCACGGCTCACGCCGAGTTGATCGCCATGCGAGACGCAGCGGCGGTGATTGGGGACTGGAGACTGGAAGAGTGCACGGTGTACGTGACGCTCGAACCGTGCGCAATGTGCGCAGGGTTGATGGTCAATGCTCGGGTAAAGCGGTGCGTATATGGCACCACCGATCCGCGCGGAGGCTTCCTTGGAACCCTTGGAGATCTCTCCAGTCACCCCGTCTTGAACCATCGGTTTGAGGTGACGGCAGGGGTTCAATCGGATGAATCGGCCGAAGTGCTTCGCGCCTTCTTTCGGAAGGTCCGGGCCAAGAAGTGATTTTTGGAGGGGTGGCCGAGTGGTCGAAGGCGGTGGATTCGAAATCCATTGTAGGGAAACCTACCGCGGGTTCGAATCCCGCCCTCTCCGCCACTTTGAATCAAGTACAGTCTGAATTTTTTTGGAGAGATGACCGAGTGGACGAAGGTGCTCGCCTGGAACGCGAGTGTGCGGCAACGTACCGTGGGTTCGAATCCCACTCTCTCCGCCATTTTAGCGCCATAGTGCGCGGCCCCTGGTGGTGGTCGGGTCCTCGTGGTCGGGGATCCGTGAACCCCGCCAGGACCGGAAGGTAGCAACGGTGTCGGTCCCCCCGAGGTGCGGGGGTGCCCGGCCATCACCTGGGGCCAATTTTTCAGTTACGGGACAGCCATGACGTATCAGGCAATCGCTCGAAAGTGGCGCCCCACTACATTTGATGAAATTGCGGGTCAAACGCACGTGACTCGAACGCTGCGCAATGCGATCAAGCTCGGGCGCGTTCACCATGCATTTTTGTTTTCAGGCCCTCGAGGGGTCGGCAAAACCACCGCTGCACGCGCGTTGGCTCGTGCGCTGAACTGCGCCACTGGGCCCACACCTGATCCGTGCGGAGAGTGCGCGAGTTGCATTGAAATTTTGGCCGGATCGAGTCCGGACGTGATTGAAGTGGACGGTGCTTCGAACAACTCGGTGGATGACATTCGCGAACTCCGAGAGTCGGTTCGCTACATGCCGGTTCATGGTCGTTCAAAGGTCTACATCGTGGACGAGGTCCACATGCTCTCCAAAGGGGCCTTCAATGCCTTGTTGAAGACCTTGGAAGAGCCGCCTCCGAATGTGGTCTTCATGTTTGCCACCACAGAACCTCAGCGCATACCCGATACGATTTTGTCTCGCGTGCAACGCTTTGACTTCAAGCGAATTCCGCCGGATGTCGTGATTGAGCGTCTTGGGCACATTGCGGGGGCCGAGGGCGTCACCATCGAAGAAGATGCGTTGCGGCTCATCGCGCGCGCGGGCGAAGGTTCGATGCGCGACTCCCAAAGCCTGCTTGATCAGGTGATCAGTTTCGCTGGAGACTCGCCCACGCTCGAGCAAGTGGCCGATATTTTGGGTTTGGTGGATCGGCAGATCTTGTACCGAATGCTGGAAGGCATCTTGGTTGGAAACGCCGATGCCTGCTTGGGCTCGGTGGATGCCGTGTCCGGCTACCGCTACGAGCTGTCGGAGTTCACGTCTGAGATGCTCACGTTGATTCGGAACGCCACATTGGTTGGACTGAGTCCCAAGTCCAAAGACTATTTGGACGTTCCGACCGATGAACGAGAACGACTGGAAGCGCTGGTGGGTCAAAGTTCCACCGATGTATTGGTGCGGGCATTTCACGTCATGTTGGATGTTCACGATCAAGTCTCTCGGTCCAGTCGGCCCCGATTGGTGTTGGAGATGGCCGTGGCTCGACTGGTCAGCATTCGGCCGGCCCAGCCCATCGACCGCCTGTTGCATCGGCTGGAAGACCTTGAGCAACGGATTCGAGCGGCAGGGGGCGTCACTGTGGAGCCTCCTCGCTCAGCGCGTCCACGGTCATCGGACGATGACAAGGAGCCTTCTCCGGCGTCGTAACGCCGACAGGAGTCTCTCCGGAGCCGACACCCACCGCTCTCGAGCAGGCCGAACCGCCAGAGGAAGCAGCGGCGCCCACCGAGCCCATGGCCTCGGAAGCATCCGCGGAGCCCGCG
>Ga0115012_10000658_pt1 | contig 19662 bp, 18 predicted proteins | sample TroAtlMetagenome_FD_88706 | JGI IMG/M metagenome (GOLD analysis project Ga0115012, IMG submission 88706) | Marine eukaryotic phytoplankton communities from Atlantic Ocean - Tropical Atlantic ANT10 Metagenome | ecosystem: Environmental > Aquatic > Marine > Oceanic | place: Tropical Atlantic...
TGTTGGGACCAAAGTGCAGCTAGCATTGGATGTTCTATATGAGGACGAAGAAGCAGAACACATCGTTTGGAAGTGGGACTTGCTATGAGAGGTGAAAAGTGACAACTACTGAAATAGCTGTGCTCGGTGTTGGTATGCACAAATGGGGGAAATTCCCAGGAAAGACGTTTGTGGACATTGGTGTAGAGGCGGCAAGAAATGCGCTTGATGACTCTGGAATTGAATGGGATGAGATCCAATTTCTATCTGGCGCCAATACAGTCCGAAACGGATATCCCGGATGGGTCTCAGCATCTACATTTGCCAACGCATTGGGATTTCAAGGATGTCAAATAGCTTCAAGTTATGCTGCGTGCGCCTCTGGTGCTACTGCATTGTCCATAGCCCGATCACAAATCCTCTCAGGTATATGCGAGGTAGCTCTGGTAATCGGAGCTGATCAAGTTGCTAAAGGTATGTTCGCACCAGTTCCCGGAGATCGCCCCAATGATGTTGATTGGTTGCGTTTTAGACTAATGGGTTTATCCAACCCTGCGTATTTCGGGATGTTCGCAAGACGAAGAATGGCTCTCTACGGTGATACTCAAGATGATTTCGCAGCTGTTAAAGTAAAGAACTCAGAACATGGATCGGGTAATCCAAATGCTCGATATGCAAAAGTATTCTCCATCGACGATGTGAATGCATCTCCCGTGGTGGCTGACCCACTGCGCCTTTTAGAAATCTGCTCGACGAGTGACGGGGGTGCTGCGCTAGTGGTCTCAAGCCTCGACTATGCCAGAAAAAAAGGAATCAAAGATCCTGTCAAAATTTCTGGAATTTCTACAGTCAGTCCTACGTATCCAAATGCAATAATTGACATGCCATACTTCGCATCTGACTCTTGGCACTCTGTTGGTAATCAGCACCATACTTTCAAGAATCAGATAGCACAGCATGCTTATAAAGAAGCGGGGATCACTCCCTCTGATCTTGATTTCGCAGAAGTTTATGACCTAAGTTCAGCGTATGAACTTGATTGGTATGAGCACATAGGGTTATGTGAGCCAGGTGACGCTAGAAACCTGTTGCACAATGGCGACACTAAGATCGGAGGGAAAGTGCCAATAAATCCCTCCGGCGGTCTCGGGGCATTCGGTGAAGCCATACCTGCCCAAGCAATTGCTCAGGTCTGTGAGCTTACTTGGCAGCTAAGGGGACAGGCAACAGGTCGACAGGTAGATAACGCACGAATTGGTATGTCGATTAACTATGGAATGTTCGGGCACGGAAGTTCGGTCATAGCAAGGATATAAGATGTCAATAAATTACGATATAGATGATAACGGTGTTCTTGAAGTTGTAATGGACAATCCACCAGTGAACGCGTTAGGCATCGCAGATACAGATCAATTAGCGACCATCTTTGGATCAGTTGCAAAAAATCTCGATGTTAAGGTAGCGATATTAACAGCGGTGGGGAAAGGCTTTTGTGCGGGAGTCGACATAAAAGAAATAGAAAATTTACCATCAAATGAGGGAATACTCCGAATAAACAAGTCTTGCTTTGATGCCTTTGCGTCAGTTTATGAATGCGCTGTACCTGTTATCGTAGCAGTCAACGATTTTTGTCTCGGTAGCGGAGTTGGTCTTGCAGGGGCAGCCGATATTGTTATTGCATCAGAGGGCGCTCAGTTCGGACTTCCAGAAGTCGATAATGGGGCACTAGGCGCCCTAACACACTTGACACGTCTTGTCCCACAGCAAAGAGCGAGGCAGATGCTCTATACCTGTGAAACTGCAGGAGCTGAGGAGCTGAAACACTATGGATCTATATACGAGGTTGTTTCTCCTGAGAGACTACTAGCTTTAGCGCGAGAAATTGCCATGAAAATAGTTTCAAAACCTTCGAAAACCATTCGAGCAGCTAAAGAATCTGCAAATGGTATCGAACTAGTTAATATCCGCAATAGCTATAGATTCGAGCAAGGTTTTACCTATGAACTCAATCTTGCAGGTGAGGGGGAGAAGGCCCGGCAAGCATTCATTGATGGAAAGCGGATTACATAAACAAGTAGATCTCTCGCATCAATCTGACCCCAGAAGGAAATCGGTGTATTCTTTCACTAGATAAGAATCACAAATCGGGGGATCATGCGAGGACACATAAAAACGCTATCGATAGTATCTGTTATATTGCTCCTTTCAGTTGCGTGTGGTGGCGGTAGCGATCGCGACGTAACTGCGAGTAATCAGACAAGTGAAAGTTCAAACTCGGAAACAGGCAGCTCTCGTGAATCTTTGACAGAATCAGCAGAAGAAGATAGTGCACCAGTAGAAAGCGAACCCTCCTCGAGCTCCTCCAGTACTGCAAATGGGAATGGGGAAACTTCAACTGTTGAAGAAGAACCTGCATATGAGATGTTCGGCGACATTGTGTGGCCATGTAACCCTGGAACAGCAACGGGTGCAACAGATCAAGGAGTAACCGACACTAGTATTTTAATTGGTGGTGGAGATGACCGTGGCTATGCTGCCTCCTTAGGCCTAAACATCACTCAAACTGATACGCTCAAAGCTTTTGTAGAAAAGTGCAACGACTTAGGTGGAATTAATGGAAGGGAAGTCCTGGTCGAATTATACGATGCGAAAATCTTTGAAGTTAGTAATGTTTGGCTTGATGCCTGTCCAAGAATGTTCATGATGGTGGCAGAGGGTTTTGCAGTCGACTCTCTAGGAGAAGAAACAAGAGTTCAATGCGAACTGGCTCACATACCTACCTATACAGTCAGCGCAGCTGCTGCGCATGGACCAATGATGATACAACCAGTTCCAAACCCTTCAGACCGAAATCCATTATCAATGGCCTCCTATATTGCTGAGACTTACCCTGACGCAATAGCAAAATCTGCAACTATGTATGGAAACTTTGCTGCGACTATTGAAACAAAGGATAAAACCTTATCCTCTTACCCCCCACTTGGGTTCGAATTTGTAGCAAACCTTGAGTACAACATTGTGGGGGAGGATGACTGGACTCCATTCGTATTGGAATTAAAGAACGCTGGAGTTCAGCACATCTATTTCACTGGAACGTGCCTGCCAAACTATCAAGCATTCCGCTCTGCAGCATCAGTAAATGGATTTGATGCCATTTACACTACTGATGCTAATTTTTACGAGGACAGTTGCCGGCAAGCAAATGACGATGGCGTCATGAATAATACCTATGTACGTATGGCGTTCATTCCATTTGAAGAACGTGAGTACGCGCCAGGAGTCAATGACTATTTAGAGGTTATGGAGGAGAAGGGTGGAGAAATAGCGTTGTTGGGCATGCAGGCTGCTTCAGCATTCCTTCTTTGGGCAACTGCTGCAAAAGCTTGCGGCTCTGATCTGACCAGATCATGTGTCCTCGAGGAAGCAGCAAAGATTGACGAATGGTCAGGTGGTGGCATGCATGTGGCGAGTGACCCTGGGGTAAACGAACCACCGCCATGCGGAATCGTAATTGAGTTAGTCGGAACTACATATGAACGTATTTTTCCAAGCGAACCAGGAACCTATGAATGTAATGAAAGTTGGAATGCCGGATTTACCAACAGGTGGACTGACGATGCAGCACTGGATGAGAACAGAGTTTCGCAAAAATTTACTGCTGAGTAGCACATCAAAATGACAGAGCTTATAACGTTTACAGTTGTCGGCTTAGCAATAGGCTCTATCTACTCGATAGCATCAGTTGGTTTAGTAGTTACTTACACTACTTCCGGTATCTTTAATTTTGCCCATGGTGCTATCGGTATGTTCGCTGCCTTTATCTACTGGCAACTGCGTTGGGATTCTGCATGGGGAGGAGAATGGCCGGCACCTATAGCCCTAGCATTCGTTCTCCTAATCGTATCGCCGTCATTAGGAATCCTTCTGCAAGCAATCGTCATGAAGGGACTTGAGGGAACTTCAGAGACAACGAAGCTTGTTATCCCAATTGCAGTCATGTTGGCCTTCATTGGGATAACAAATTGGATCTGGCAAGATTTTGAGTCACGAATTCCCGAGCCTTTCTTTGGCCGTGATTCAAAATGGGAACTTGGAGATGCATTTATAACAACTCATCAGACCATTGTTGTTGTAGTAGCTGTAGTTCTCGCCATGCTCCTTAAGGTATTACTGACGAGTACTCGTATAGGAATCACTATGCGAGCCGTTGTTGATAACCAAGAACTTGTTCGCCTTAATGGGAGTAATCCCAACGCGTCAGCTCTTCTGAGTTGGATAATTGGCTCAGCGTTAGCGGGATTAGCTGGGATACTAATATCGCCTCTTCTAGGAAGCTTGAATGTGCTCGCTTTAACGCTGCTGGTTGTCAACGCATACGCCGCGGCAATATTTGGGCGCCTCAAAAATCTACCCTTGACTTTCCTCGGGGGTATAGCAATCGGCCTAGCAGTATCATATTGGAATTGGGTGTCCGGAACAGGCCGGAAATGGCCATGGCTATCCGAACTGCGAGCAACAATTCCAGTCTTAATACTATTTGCCATTCTTATCGTCTTGCCTCAAGAGCGCCTTCGAGGAGCTGCAGTAAAAAAACATCGCGAAGTATTCACAACACCGACTATGAAATCATCAATTTTATGGGGAATTGCTTTTGTGGTAATAATTTCCGGATTGACACCCATGCTTGAAACTAAATGGGAATTTAGTCTCTCGAAAGGCATCGGTTTCAGCATTATTGCATTATCGATGGTTCTTCTGACTGGATATGCGGGAGAAATTAATCTAGCTCCGCTTGCATTTGCCGGTATAGGAGCCCTTTCGGCTTATCAATTTGATGTCGGCTCAACGGTTGAAACCGGTGCAGGGTTCGCAACTTTGGCTTCATTTCTAGCATTACTCTTCGCCTTCTTAGTCTTATCCGCATTTGGATTCAAACGAAAGAAACTATGGGTACTGTCTGTTTCTATAGCGTTAGGTGCCTTGCTTCTAGTCACAATCTTTGACGATACAACTGGAACAGGAATTGCAAGCCGCGAGAGTATGTCCATAAGTGGTGTACTCGTTGCGACCTTAATATCTGGAATTGCAGGCGCCCTAGTAGCTTTACCTGCATTACGACTCCGAGGTTTATACCTTGGACTAGCCACGTTTGCTTTCGCAATCTTCGTTGACAAAATGGTATATAAACAAAGACAAACATTAAGTTTCGATATTCCATTCTTTGGCGATGGAGAAGATATCACATTTAATATTTTCAACAACGGGGCATTAAACATGCCCAGACCAGACTTTTTAAGCATTAATTTTAAGAGTGATCAATCAGCAATGCTGATACTTCTATCAATATGCTTCACTCTTATAGCCCTTTTACTTATTCGATTGAAAAGGAGCACCTACGGGCGCCAACTCTCGGCAATGAAAGACAGTCCAGCTGCTAGCGCTACTTTGGGACTTAATATGCTCCGGCTTAAGTTATCAGTTTTTACATTAGCTGCTGCAATAGCTGGCTTCGGGGGAGCATTACATGCTTCAAATCTTCGTGCAATCCAAGAAGATTCCCCTTTTACTGTGTTTGAAGGTCTAGGGCTATTTATGTTGACAGTAGTAGGCGGTATTGGTTATGTCAGTGGGGCACTTATTGGCGGAATACTCTATGGAACGGCGTTTATAGTCATGGGGGATTTTTGGGCCAAACTTTCCACTGACTGGAATAGTTTTAATTGGCTTTTTACTTTCGTCCATGATTTCTTTCTCTTCCTAGGACCGGCTGTGGCAGGAATAGGTCTTGGCCGAAACCCAAACGGAATTGCAGCACAAATATTTGATGGATTTCGAGTCCTCGGACAGCGAGAATCACGACGAGTTCTGGCAATTATGCTCACAATAATCACTTCCGTGTGGATACTTAGAGTCTCAAACGTCATAGACGGATGGACGTTCCTGCTGCTTTCGCTACCAATCCTGCTCATATCCACTCTAATCGCCGATAAAAGATCGGACTTGGAGGAAGTAGAAACTCGCAACTGGGAACTCCTTGGAATCAACACCGAGATATCAATGGAAGATGAAGCCTTCCTTGATCAAATGCTTGACTTAGGGTCGTATAAGCCTCACCGAATACCGGAGGTAGACAGAGATGAGTGAATTAACTCTCTCAGGAATCACTGTACGATTTGGAGGTCACATAGCGTTGAATGACGTTCACCTAGAAGTTGAATCCAATAGTATTACCGGCCTAATAGGACCTAACGGGGCTGGAAAGACAACGTTATTTAATGTGACAAGCGGTTTACTTAAGCCGAACGAAGGATGTATCAGCTTCAATCATGAAGTAATGACTGATCTTTCTCCTTACCGTCGCGCAAAACTCGGATTGGGGAGGACCTTTCAAAGACTTGAACTATTCCCAAGTTTATCAGTCGAAGAAAACATACAAGTAGCAGCTGAGATCAGAGGAGAATGGTTCCCAGCCTCAAATGGTACCTCAAGTGTTAGTGCTAGTGTCCAACAAGTAATGAAGCTAACAGGGCTAAATAGCATAGCCTCGAAAAGTGTTGCTGAAATCCCTACCGGTAAAGCCAGACTAGTTGAATTAGCACGAACAGTAGTTCAGGGGCCCTCAATGCTTCTTCTTGACGAACCCGCCTCAGGTCAGAACGAAAACGAAACAGAAGAATTCGCTCAAATTTTGAGAATTTTGAACTCCGAAGGAATTACTATTTTGCTCGTAGAACATGATATGTCCCTAGTAATGGATGTTTGTGACAAAGTCTTCGTATTGGATTTTGGAACACTAATAGCAGACGGTTCGACGGAAGAGATTCAAAATAATCCAGTCGTAATTGACGCCTACCTAGGAGGAATTAATGGATAAGCCTTTATTAGAGCTTGATAATGTTTCGACCGGGTATGGAATTATTCCAGTATTGCATGGCATAAATTTATCAGTTGGTAAAGGCGACATCTATGCGTTACTGGGACCTAACGGTGGTGGAAAGTCAACAATATTAAAAGTATGCTCGAGACAAATTGACCCATGGGCAGGCTCAGTGAAAGTTGCAGGGAGATCAATTGAAGGAATAGCAGCAGAAGATCTGGCAAAAGCTGGAGTGTGCACGATTCCGGAAGGCAAAGGAATTTTTCCAAACCTCACTGTTGATGAGAACTTAATTATGATGACCCATGCATGCCAGACTCTGCAAGCTATCCAATCAGTAACATTTGAGCGATTTCCTCAATTAGGGAATAAGCGAAAACAGCTTGCTGGAACACTTTCCGGAGGCGAACAACAAATGTTATCAATGGCAAGAGCCCTCAGCACGAATCCAAAACTATTGCTGTTAGACGAATTATCCATGGGATTGGCGCCGATTATTGTCAAAGATCTTTACGGTATAGTCTCTCAGTTAGCAGAAGAGGGGATCGGAGTTCTTGTCGTGGAACAATTTGCGAGAACAGTGCTTGGTGTCGCAACAAGGGCAGGTATTCTCATCAATGGGAAAATAATATCAGAGGGATCTCCAACTGAACTTGAGGATCAACTCTCGGATGCGTATCTTGGCACAAAGGGTAATGTTTGAAATGTTTGCAATCAGGGGGAAGGTCAATGGACGACGAGTTTGAAAATGCGATACAAAAGATCAAGACAAAGACTGGTTCTAACGAACGCGACAGGCTTTACGAACTTATTGGTCTATTGATACTTTTTGGAGGGGCAGTCTTAACCCTAATCTCTTACTTTGTGGCAGGATCACAAAATAGCGGTAACGTTGCCATAGATAATCTCGAACATAACGAACACATCATTCTCGCAATTTTCGGTGTTGCACTTTCAATCGTAGGTGGCTTCATCTACCTGCGTTATAGTATCGGTCGATTCCTAAGGTTTTGGTTATTGCGACAGATACATGAAAATAATAAATCAGCAGGTAATTGAATTTAAGGAAATCACATGCAGGCACTGGTTACAGGTGGAGCGCAAGGTATCGGATACCAAATCGTGGAGTCCCTTATCAACGATGGATTTACCGTCTCAATTTTTGATATTAATCCTGAAACCCTTAATAAAGCAAAGGCAAGGTTTGGCTGCGAAGTATTTGAAGTTGATGTCTCAATCGAATCAGATGTTAAAGAAGCCTTATCCCAACTGCAATCATTAGATGTATTGATCAATAATGCTGGGATATGGAAACCAGAGCCACTGGACACCCTAGATATTGAGACCCAGAAATCCGTCTGGGAGACTAACGTAATCGGCACTCTTAATTGCACAAAACATGCATTACCAATACTTCAACTAAGCGATTCAAGTTGCGTCATAAACCTAACGTCTGCAGCTTCACGAACAAACTCTCCCGGACTTGGAATGTATGCTGCCTCCAAGGCAGCAATCGAAACATTGACACGTCAATGGTCCCTTGAGTTAGCCCCGATACGAGTCAATGCAGTAGGTCCTGGAATGGTAATTACTGAAGGGACAGCATCAAATTATGAAGGTAAAGCCTTCGAAATCAGATCAAACGCTGTGCCACTCAAACGAATTGGAGCTACTAGCGACATAGCGCAGGTAGTGAGCTTTCTTGCTTCACCTAAATCAAGATATATAACAGGGCAAGTGATTTTCGTTGATGGGGGAGTCACAGCAGGAGCACCAGGGCACAACTAGATCACTGCGAAATACCCCCATGAGACGGCACCTACGGCTCCAAAGAATAGAGCTGTTTTGAGACCACTTTTAAACACTCCATAAAGAAAGCCAATGACTCCAATCACCCCACAAATGACTAAAATCAAAGTAAGAACTGGATTCGCACTGGCAGCCTCAATTAGCGATTCTGGGATTGAATCTGATATCTGATCAGGTAATGAATCAACGATATCTTTAGGAAGAACCTTTAGAGTCCCATTCTTGATAGCTCCTTGAATATCAGTAGGAAGTCTCTCAAGAATCTCCTCATCCAAATCAGTTAAACTGGTAAAAAGGAAACGCATGGATTGATTGTTACCGATAATAAGGTACAAGTGGTGAATGAACTAATTAAATAACATTTGGTCGTATGAGGGCTTCAGAACCACCATCTACGTAAAGTATCTGACCATGAACAAAGGAAGATAGATCACTAAGAAAAAAAGCAACCACATTAGCTACATTTGAAGCACTAGCAGATTTTGTAATTCCTATTGGCAAAGCCTCAATTCCAGGAGCTATTTCATCATGGGAAAGAAGCCCATCCAACATCGCCGTCTCCATCCGCCCCGGAGCAACACAGTTTAACCTGACACCATTATCTCCCCACAATTTCGCATTTGTGCGAACATATTGAGCTACGGCAACTTTGCATGAGCTATAGGCAACGATTCCAGCTTCGGTAGCATTTGATTTAAAAATCTTCTCGAGATTAGTTTTGGCATCAGATATTCGACCCTCAAGCAGGCAATCGATCAATTCCTTGTCACCGCCTACTGCAGCACCAATGGAGGAAACAGCGACAGCACAGCCGGTTTTGTTTTCAGAAAGTGGATAAAGAAAGGAATCTAATAATTCTTTGACGCCGAGCCAATTTACTTCAAGAATGGCAAACGGATCTTCATGAATTGGGCTAAGACCAGCATTAGCTACAACTGCTTTGGGTTGTGGGCAAAGATCTAACGCATTGCTGACAGCTAATTGGCGACCAAGTGGAGTAGATAAGTCGGCAGTAATATCTGCACTTGTATTCTTATCAATTCCTATAACATTGCTTCCGTTTGAGGATAGAGTGTGCGATAAGGCTTTACCCAAACCTGCCGCAGAGCCTGTAACGATCACAGCATCTTGCATATTCAGATACTAGCCCCTAAACGAGAAATATTTCTACAGGATATAAATTGCAGACATCAGGAAAAATAAGCAGCTTTGATCAACTTATGTCTTTGGAAAGAGTTGATTCTGTTGTTTTTGTGGGTCACAGTCCTAAATATAATTGGGGAAGGGTGTACGGGGGGCAAGTCGTCGCCCAAGGACTGGCTGCAGCAAGAATGACTGTAACTCAGAATCTGAATGTTCATTCTGTACATGCATACTTCATTCGTGGAGGCGATTCCAGCCAAGAAATACGGTATGAAGTTGACATATTAAGAGATGGAAAATCATTCGCGACACGACGAGTCATTGCGTACCAACAAGGTGAAGCCATTCTGAACTTTTCAGCATCATTTCAAGTGGAGGAAGATGGACCGAGCAGCGATCATCAGATAGATATGAACGAAATTCCAGCCCCAGATGACCTTGAAAGTGAGAATTGGTCTGAGATTATGGAAAGGAAGGTAATTCCGTCATCTGAGATTCCAGGCGCTCATGGGGTGTGGCTAAAAGTAAATGGAAACCCCTCAGATAATGCGACAAATGAGGAAGGAATAGTTTTCGCCAGTGACGATGTCCCGTTTGACGCAGCTGTCAGACTTCACCCGATGTACGAAGGAACTTGGGATGGGAATGGCGATCCTCCTTTTTTTGGCGCCAGCCTAGATCATGCAGTTTGGTTTCACCGGTCATCCTCACCATACAACTGGCATTTGCATCTACACGAGGGGATAAATCATATCAATAATAGGGGACTGGCATCTGGAAAAATCTACAGTCGAACTGGTTCGCACGTCGCAACAGTCGTGCAAGAGATACTTCAGCGAAGGTCGCGTTGAGGGTTACGGAGGAAACAAGATAGAAGAAGAGTCATTGCTCCAGATAGTGGCATGACTAAGATTGCAGAACGGTGCGCAAAAAAGGCTCCAGAATCTGAGAAACCACTTATAACTGCTAACACAATGGCAATTCCCAAAGCACCACCAATTCTTTGAATAGTGTGAATGATCGATGTGCCACTACCAATAGAATTACCTTCAATTGCATTTGCACCTATGGAGGTCAGAGTTGGCCAGACTGAGGCCATCCCAATACCTGACCCTATTAAAGCAAGTATGGTAATGAGAAGGGTTGGATCCCTATCAACGTTGATCCACATAATCAAAAATAGAAGCGAGTATGTGATAAGCCCAGGAATGACAATCAGTTTGTACCCTCTTGTGTCAGCAAGTTTTCCAAACCAAACTGAGAAAAGACTCATTGATGCTGGCATTATTGTCAAGAGCAAGCCGGCTTCAACGATAGTGAATTTCCAGATTTCTACCATGAACAAAAGGATTGCAAGCCAGTGCGCGTAAAAGGCTATGCCTGCAAATAATGACATTGCGCATGCTAAAGAGAAATTTCGGTGTATGAATAGCTGTGTTTGAAGCGGTGAATTGTCAAGAGTTAAGCTTCTCTTAATCAAAATAGATAGAAGTAACAGCGCTGTCGAAAATAAGGTGAGGGATTTTAATGAGGTAAATCCCCAATCACCGGACTTTACTATGGGGAGAATAAAGCAACTTAGCCCAACAATGGTTAAGGCTGACCCAATTCTGTCTACCCTAAATGGTTTGCTAACTTCTTCTGATTCGTTATTTGTTTGAAGGCAGTACAGTACGAATAACCCGATTGGGACTTGAAGTGCGAACAGTGATCTCCAAGAAAATGTTGAAATTAACTGTGTTACTATTAAGGGGGCAGTAAACCCAGCAACCGCTGTGTAGAGACCCCATCGGCCAATGGATTCAGACTCTTTTCCTATTTCTCCGTACTTTATAACCAACGCTACAGCAGCAGGACCCATCAAAGCTTGACTTGCTGCCGCCAAACCTCTGGCAGCTACCAAAAGCCAGATTGATGGTGCCAGTGTTGATAACAGCATTCCAGCTACGAATAGCTTTATGCCAAGTTTGTATAATTTATACGGCCCTGATGTGTCTGCTAACCTGCCGGCCTGAAGCAGTAAAGCGGCTCCGACGACGTTTGAGGCATTGAGAACCCAGGAAGCTGTGGCAGCATCACCTCCCGCAAAATTATCTCGAATATCTGGAAATATAAAGAAAGAAGCTGAAGCGTCCCAACCGCCTATAAAACCTGCTAGTAAAGCTGCAAGACGAATATTCCCCTTTATATGACCATTATGAAAGATGAGGGACCCCTTCAGAGTTAGGGTAATTGGTCAATTACAACAGTTCCGGCAGAACCATCTACAGTAATGATTGATCCATCAGGGATCCGCAGACTGGCGTCAGCTACTGAAGCTACACAAGGAATACCGAGTTCACGGCTTACAATACTTGCGTGACTTGCAATAGCTCCTACATTGACTACGACGGCCCCTGCAACCAGAAATAATGGTGTCCAAGCTGGGTCCGTGTTCTGAGTCACCAAGATATCTCCTGGTTGTAAAGACATGGAGTCATTCGGGTCAAGAATAACTCTAGCGGTTCCTTGAATTACTCCAGGGGAGCAAGCAACTCCTTCCAGTTCTTCTCCGAGGCTCACTGGAGTAATTTCTTGTCCAGACTTCCTAGGCCAATCTGATAGGGGAGCGCAAGTTGTATTTACGATAAAGGGTGGAATTAAGTCAAACAGTTCTCTGTAATCTCTTTCTCGTTCAGAAAGTACGTCATTAAATGATGATGGATCAGCGATGAAGTCATCCAATTCGCTTTCAAGAAGCATAAAGATCAAGTCAGGGTCATTAATATGCCCATCCGATTCCAATCTTGTTCCTAACTCACGAAAGCATAAGCGAATTTCTTGAATAGGCTTAACTATTGAGCTCTTCTGCCGTTCACGAGCAGCTAACCAAACCTCACCAGCTTGCATCCCAGCAGCAAACATTGCAGATGCTTCTTCATTGTCGCTAAACATCGCAGAGAATTCTGCTCGGAGATCCTCGCGAATTTGTGAGTTCCTCTGTATCGCCAATTCAGGATCCGCCGAATCATCTTGTTGACGCATAGCATTTAACATAGACAGCGCTAATCCGGGATTTGTTTCATAAGTATGGGCTCCGATATCCCATTCATTTGGTCCTCTTGACCCATGGTTGTACAAGAAAGCTTGAAATGCTTCATTGAATTCTTTAGGGCACCGATCAAGTAAATCTTCAGATACTCCATTATCAAACTCGTTTGAGATTTCGTCATTCGAGCGTACTATTCTTGATAGTTTCCACAGCTCACGACCAATATCTGCCGAGTCGACATCACCAATACCTGACAACAGCTTCACAACGTCATCAGACCTGCCTACGTCCGCCAATAATGCTCCTAGAATTCCAGGACCATTTGAAGCTCCGAGGGAAGCCCATACATGTTGTTCAAACATTGATATTAAGTGAGGTTGTAGAGACCGTGCCCTTGATAGTAATTGTTGGTTATCTAGTTGACTCAAGTCGGGTCGAGAAGCTCGAATTTCGTTACCCAGCTCTTTGTGTTTCTCAATTGGTGGATGTTCGGAAGCTGACAATAAGTACGCTCCAGTTTCAGCTAATTTTTCGCTATGACGTTCACTTTCGTGCCAATCTTCAGCAACATAAGGCGGGACATCAGGGTGCGCATCAAAATAGGCATCATCTATAGCTTCAGGAGTCACGCCGGGCATTCTTACCCCCATCATCCTTGCAGATGTTAGACAATTGTAGAAGTAGCCACCGAACAGACCGAACGTTTCAGGTGGATCACCGTATTCATCAGCGTCGAAAACTCCATACGAAACGAAACCGTCTCGGCAACCCAAAACTATCCCGGATTCCCAGCCGAACGTCCATCCCAATGGTGTAACTGGGTCAGCAAGTACTTCGCCAGCATTAGCTCGTGTGTAATGCGGAAATTTTTTAGTTGGAACTCGATCTGTAATCCATCTATCTTCAAGCATAATTTACCCCCTATATTGCAGAAACAGTTTCATCTTAAACCACATAGAGAAATGCTGAAAGTTGTATTCAGTATTTGGTCAACGCCTTGTTTAAGGGGAAATATGCAATAATTACTTTACATAACGTGTATTTCCGGCGCTTCTATATAATCTTTATTAAGTCCCCTTTGTGCTAACAGCTATCTATTAGGCGTAAAGTGCTATCAGCTGTGCCACGGAGTTGACGACTACTATTGAAAGGGCCATGAGTCGGAACATAATAAATGGTGCTTTTTTAAAGTTCTTGCCCATTTCAGAGTTAGCCAAATCTTCATCCATGGATGATGTACTAGCTCCTATATCGGCGATAGCTCCGTCAAACCAGACGATAGCATTTATACCGAATGAAACGATGGCTGCTGCAATTGCAAATTGCATTTCGCCACCAAAGCTAGATGCATCTCGAATAAGAAATAACGTAGCGATTGTTGCCGCAGTGTAAACAAGCAACATCATCCTTAAGTCGTTTGCCCTGTTACTGACCCATGCGTGTAATAGTTTAGGTTTCATGCTTCTCCTCTATAGATTTATATCTAATATGAATAGCATAGATTTATGTGTTTAAGACTGCTTTGTTCTAAAGATCCTCATTATTGTGTAAAGAATCACTCAAATCGGATATGACATTATTGCTTTGATGTGACTTCACTACACATTAATGAGAATATGTGGTGTGCGACTTTCAGTTCTAGATCAAACACCAGTACCTGAAGGTGTATCCCCTGGTCAAGCGTTACGAAATTCTCTAGATTTGGCGTCGTTTGTTGATCAGCTTGGCTATCACCGATACTGGGTTGCCGAGCATCATGGCATGCATGGGTTAGCTGGATCGAGCCCTGAGATTTTGATTGGGCATATTGCAGAAAATACTCATCAGATTCGGGTCGGATCAGGCGGCGTAATGTTGAGTCACTACTCCCCTCTTAAAGTTGCTGAAAACTTTCAAGTATTGCAGGCGCTTCACCCAAATCGAATTGACATGGGTCTTGGACGAGCTCCCGGTTCAGATGCCCGAACTGCTTACGCGCTTCAGAGTTTCGGCAATGCTTCTGGTTCTGATAGATACCTAGAGTCTGTTCTTGAAATTCGAGCACTTTTGCGAAGAGAAACTATCGAAACTGGACCACTTGCCGGTGTTGAAGCTTTGCCTTTGACAGAGACAATGCCTGATCTTTGGTTATTAGCTTCAAGTGAAGGTTCTGCAAGTGTGGCCGCTCATTGCGGACTGCCTTTAAGTTGGGCTCATTTCATCAACGGTAATGGTTCTGAGACATGCAACCTATACCGGAAGCATTTTCGCCCTTCACTCGAGCACAGTAATCCAGTAGTTTCAGTCGGTGTGAATGTTCTTTGCGCAGATTCTGAAAGAGAAGCTGCTTTGATGCTGGAGAGTTTAGAACGTTGGCGTAGAGATGGGTTACGTGGTCCGATACCCATATCAGTTAATAGGGAAAACAAAACCTCGCTCACCGTGCTCTCCCCCAGCCGCCCGATGGTGGTTGGAACACCAGAGAATGTACATGAGCAACTCTTGTCCGTAGCAGATACCTATAAAGCAGAAGAGTTATTAATTGTCACTATTTGTCACGACCATGAGCAGCGAAAGAATTCTTATCGTTTAATTGCAGAGCAATTTAACCAATAATGTCAAGCTGTCAATACTTCAATTGAATCCAAGTCAACAGATAGGCATATTGACTCCCCTATAGAAATATTAGTGTCCACTAAAACAGTAAGGTTTTTTATGTTGCCTACCCTACAGTCAATGTACTTTTGGCCTGCCGCATAGAAAACTTTAGTGACAATGGCTTCCAATCCATCATTAGATATTTGAACATGATCAGGGCGCAACAAAAGTTGATATCGGTCCGATTGGGAACCGCCACATTCAATCGAACCCCATGGCGTCAAAAGACTCCATTTTTGATTGCGAAATTCTGCATCAGGTGCCCATACCGTTCGTAATCCGAGCAGGTCGGCAGACAGCACATTCACAGGTAAATCAATAATCTCCGTAAAAGTTCCTTCATTTATAATCTGACCATTCTCGATTATTAGTATTGAATCCGAGAATAGAGACGCCTCATCCCCTTCATGGGTTACATGTATCGAAGTAATTTTTTTCGCGCTGAGTATTTCAAAGACTTGATCAACCAAAGTTCGCCGGAGAGCTCTATCTAATGCATTAAACGGCTCATCCAAAAGAACTAGCTTTGGTTCTGGTGCTAAAACTCGTGCTAGAGCAACCCTTTGACTTTCTCCTCCAGATAACGAATCAATAGTTCGGCTTCCAAATCCTTTAAGATCAACTAACTCAAGCAAATCAACTACTCGGTCATTTGCTTCAGCCTTCGGTACCGACAGCATTTCTAAACCGAATCTAATATTCTCGTGTACGCTCATGTGTGGGAAAAGAGCATTATTCTGAAACATTAGCCCTATTCCCCGCTTATGAGCCGGAGTCATTGAGATATCAACGGAGTTCCAAAAGATTTGTCCACCGGTTGGGGACACGATTCCAGCTATTACTTTCAAAAGAGTACTTTTTCCACACCCACTGCGCCCTAAGAGAGCTAAAACATTCCCTTCTTGCAGACTGAAGTTGATCGATTGGAGCACTCTTTCTCCACCAAGTTCCGCCGACACTTCCGATATTTTTAATCCATTAAAAGTCATTAGTCGATAACGATCCTGATCTGTCAAGCAATGAAACTACGAGCCAAGTTATCACCGCAAGAATTACACTTAAAGCCATGGCTTGTCCGAAAGTCGACGAACCTGGACGTCCTAGTAGATTAAAGATCGTCGTAGGAATAGTAGGACGCTGCGGGCGCACAAGAAACGATGTTGCTCCAAATTCACCAAGCGCTAGCGCAAATGAAAATGCTGATCCAGCAATAACTGCTTTCGATATGATTGGGCAATCGATTCTTCTCCAAATAAGAAATGAAGAGGCACCTAAAGTTGATGCGGCATGCCTTATATTAGGATCAATTTTCTTTATTGCATTAGAGCTAATTCTTGCAACTATTCCAACCCCAAGTAAACCCTGAGCGACTGGAATAATCCACCACTCTGATCGGAAATCGAAATATCCGGTGTTGAGGGAAATCAGAATTCCAAATCCAAGTAGGACTCCTGATACGCCCAATGGAAGCAGGAGAAAAATTCCAGAAAACAGAGAAATTGATTTGGACTTATTTGTTAATAAGTATGCCGCAATTAAGCCCACGACTGTCGCTATTACCATTGCCAAAGATCCCCATATCAATGAATTTAAGATAGCTTTCCTTGTTCCAAATATAGCAAAGCGCTCATCGGAGTTTTCCAAAAGCAGCTGCTTGTAATAAGCAAAAGAGTGCCCGGTTGGTGTACTGAGCGATCGCTCAAGCAAAACCAGAAACGGAAAACCAAAAAACCCCAAGATAAATATACTGTTGACTAATTTACGAAATTTTGAAACTGAGTGAGCGTACTGAACTTTTGATCGAAGATTAGTATTTATATTGTCAGTCGTCAGGAATTTGTTATTTATTGTAAGCATTGCGACCACTACTAAAAGTTGAACTATTCCCAGCACTGCAGCAGTTTCAAATTCAGTTCGTTGTGTCGCATAGCGCCAAATTTCTGTTTCTATAGTCGCTTTTCCCAAACCTCCAAGAATTAGGATTACTCCGAATGAGGTAAAAGTAAATAAAAACGCTAGCGATGCTGCTGACATCAATCCAGATTTCAATTGGGGTAAAGTTATCTGGAAAAATATTCTAAGCTTGCTAGCGCCTAGGGTCTGGGCGGCTTGTTCTGATTCAAAATCAATCATCGGCCAAGTACTTGTTAATGTTCGGACGACTATCGAGGTATTAAAAAAAATATGTGCCACGATTATTCCCAATGCACTCCCCTGCAGATTTAATGGAGTATCGTCAAGTTTTAGCAGTTCGTTTACTGAAATGAATGCAGATGCTACAACGACCGTAGGCATAACGAAAGGTATGAAAGTTAAGCCTTCTAGAAACCTTTTAAATCTGAATTCTGACTTTACAAAAACACTGGATATGCACAGCCCTATTACTACAGACAACGCCGAGGAGATTGTCGCTTGCCAGATCGTAAACCAAAGGGCTTTACGCAAGGATACTGAGGTAAAAGCTTCCTCAAAGGAAGAGAGAGTGAACCCGACTGACAGTATTTTTCCTATTGGGTAGAAGAAAAAAATTATGTAGAAGGTTAACACTGAAAGTATTGCTATTAAATTTGCCCTATTTGATCGCGTGAATACACGAGAGTTCATGCGTTAACCATTAACGGAGCACCAGTTCTGTCCAACGCTCTGTCCAAATATTGCGATTAGTATCAATAAGGTCTGGTGAAATCAAAACTGCATTCGGCACTTTCTCAAGAAATAGATTAAATACTTCTGGGAGTTGGGCATTTTCATTTGCTGGAAGGACAAAATTCGTTTCGGGAATTAACTCTTGAAAGTAAACAGAAGTTAGGAAATCGACAAGTAGTGCAGATGCTGCAGGGCTATCAGTGCCTCTGAGTATGCCTGTGAACTCAACGGACCTAAAGCAGGAATCAGCAATTATTGCTGTTGGTGGAGACTCAACCGGAGGGTCAGCAAAAATATATTCTGCAACAGGGCTTGTGGCGTAGCTCGTTACTATATTTCTTTCTTTGCTGTAGAAGTCTTCATAATATGCCTCACTCCAGCCCGAACGAATTGCGATATCGTTAGCTCGAAGTTCTCTCCAGAAGTCCTCCCAATCATCACCAAAAGTTGCAATTGAGGCTAGCAAAAAACCCATTCCTGGAGCGGAGGTTTCAGGATTTTGGGTAACGATTTCGCTTAAAAATCTTGAATTGGTCAGATCTGCAATAGATGTTGGCGGCACTTCAAAGTGCCCTTTCCAGTAATTGATGCAAATATCGCCATAATTTACGGGAGTTACTCTTCCGATCCTATCGAGTTTGAGAGGGTCTAAAAGTTGGTTCCAAGTGCTCGGCATGTATGGAAGGAATACATCGTTATTTAATGCCCTGCAGAGAAAAGTGTTATCTATGCCGAACATGACGTCCCCCACCGGGTCACCGCTAGTTAGCACTGCTTGAGAAACCATAGTTCCAGTATCAGCTGTCGTGAGAATATTAACCGTTATACCTGTTTCATCTGTGAAACGCTCGAACGCACCTTCAGGCGCTAGAAATGCATCATATACTACTAAATCTATTGACTCCCCCCGAACTGAGTTCTTCGATTGGTCAGTCAACTCAAATTTGCTTAGTCCTGAATCATCAAGACAGCTTTGACTCTTTTGGTTTTCGGATACTTCACTACTGTTATTTGAACAGCTTGCTAAAGTAAACAAAATTAAGGCTGTTAGAACAGTAAACTTTAATAAATTCTGAATAAATTTCATGATTTCCTCCGCTGGAATTACCCAGATCAGGTTCAAGGGTCTGCCTTCGCATTCTCAGCCTGTTACCAAGCTCCCCTACTAATTCTTTCACTATACAGCATAAGGATATCTCGTGTCAGGAGTGTGTCAGATGTCATCTGAACGGATACCATTCGTTCCATGCCAAATCGGTTGGATATAGAAATAACTAGTCAGACAACGGACTCCTCCTACACTTGGCGCTCCGCTGGCGCCAAGGAGCCTAAAGGAACGATAAAAGCCTCTCTTCTTCCATCAGGTGTGGCTATCGGAGATGTCCTGAAGGTAGAAGCAGATTTTCTGATAGATGGTATTGAAATAACAGCTGTTCTTCCCCAGAAGACTAAGAAAGACGGACCGGAACTTTTAGAACTATTTGGTACAGGAAAAGAAGCCGCAGGTGTAACGACCTCCTTAGTCAAAAAGGGAGGTAAA
>Ga0115012_10000659_pt1 | contig 19636 bp, 21 predicted proteins | sample TroAtlMetagenome_FD_88706 | JGI IMG/M metagenome (GOLD analysis project Ga0115012, IMG submission 88706) | Marine eukaryotic phytoplankton communities from Atlantic Ocean - Tropical Atlantic ANT10 Metagenome | ecosystem: Environmental > Aquatic > Marine > Oceanic | place: Tropical Atlantic...
AGTGTTATTATCTTTTTTTAGAGCATTAATTATAGCCATTGTTATTGGTATTATTTTTATAGTTTTTAAAGAAAGTATTCTTAGTCTTGCTATTTATGTTTTTAACCCTTCTGAAGAAATTAAACCTCTCTTAAAAATTTATTTTTTTACTAGAGTGGTTGGTCTTTTAGCTGGGCTAATTAATATGGTATTTCTAGGCTGGTTTTTTGGAATGCAAAAAACAAAATCAGTTATGCTTCAGTTAGTTTGTATTAATAGTATGAATATAATTTTATCTATCTATTTTTGTATAATTCTAAAATATGGAATTTTTGGTGTTGCACTTGGAAGTGTCATCGGTCAATTCAGCGGTCTAGCTTTATCTATCTTCATTTTTTTAAAGCACTACGATTATTTTAATTCTACTAATATTATTTTTAAAAACATAAATTCTTTAAGTCCTGTATTGGCTTTATTTAATATAAGCAAAGATTTATTTATAAGAACAATGTTTCTGATAAGTGCGCAAGCTTTACTAATAAAAAAAGCTACTATTATAGGCATTAATGAATTAGCCACTATTAAAATCATGATAGTTATCTTCAGTATATCTTCATATAGTTTAGACGCCTTTGCTCATACAGCAGAAACAACTGTTGGGAATGCCGTTGGGTCCAAAAACAAAGTTATGCTAAAAGATTCCATAAGATTTTCATCAGAGTTGTCAGTTTTGTTCGCTATATTAATAGGTTTGTTTTTATATCTGTTTAAAGATCATATTATTACAGCATTTACAGATATTGAGCCTTTAATAGCACTAACTAGTAGTTTATGGAACTTTGTTATTATAACCCCAATAATAGCTGTAATGGCTTTTCAACTTGATGGTATATTTATTGGAGCCACATTGGCTAAGCAAATGAGAAATTCAATGATTTTATCAAGCATAATATTTTACATAAGTATTGAACTATTTGATCAGCATAGCTTAACTATAGATAAATTATATTTATGTTATTTGTTGTTTTTATTTTTAAGGGGTATAATTTTATCATTATATATAAATAATGTTTTTAATTTAACTAGAACAAAGTTTAATTATGGAAATTAATCAAAACTTTTTAGGTTTAATCAATAAAAATAATAAACAGAATTCTGTTCTTTATGTGGTTGAGAATTATGGGGAATTGTTAGAAAAAAAAGACATTAGTGAGAACAAAAAAAAATATATAAAAAGAATAATCAAAAAAAAGAATAGTTTAGATTTTTTTTACTTTTCTGAATTAAATGATGATATTTTTGAAGCCACAATTTTATTAAAACCATCTATCATTCATAGAAACAGCACAATTGATCAAGCTGCAAAATTAGCAAAAACCATATACAATGCAACGTGGGATGTTAGTTTTTCTCCAAAATTTAAAAATGAAGTTATATATGATTTTCTTTTTGGTTGGGGGCTAAGTTTTTACAAATTCTCTATTCAAAAAATTAAAGATAAAGAAAAATATTTAAACTTAAAAAGTCTAAGTCCATTTCCATTAGCATTAATTCAAAAATGTAAAAATGAAATTGAAGGAATTTGCATAGCTAGAAATCTAATCAATTCCCCTCCAAATATTCTAAACCCATCAGAATACGAAAAACAAATTTTTAAAATTTTTAATAAAGAAAACGTTGAGATCAATGTTTTCAAGGGTAAAAAATTTAAAGAATCATTCCCTCTTATTCATTTTGTAGGTCGTTCATCAGAGCATGAACCAAGATTAATTGAGGTAACTTTTAAGAATTCTTATCATAAAAAGGTGCCAAATATTGTTTTGATAGGCAAGGGTATTACATTTGATAGCGGGGGGCTTGATTTAAAACCAAGCTCATCCATGTTGCTAATGAAAAAAGATATGGCCGGAAGTGCTATTGCGATAGGTTTAGCTAAAACAATTATCTCTTTAAAATATAAAATTAATCTAAAATTGTTAATACCAATTGCAGAAAACTTTGTATCTCATAAATCTATGCGACCGATGGACATAGTCTATTCAAGAAACAAAACTCCCGTGGAAATTGGCAACACTGACGCAGAAGGTAGATTAATTTTAGCAGACTCATTAACCTATTCCCAAGAGCCTAAATCAAAGCCAGATTTAATTGTTGATTTTGCTACTTTGACAGGTGCTGCTAGAGTCGCTCTGGGTACAGAAATGCCTGCAATTTTTTCAAACAACAAATCCATAACAAAAAAAATCATTGATAACTCTATAAAATTTGTTGACCCGTTATGGGAACTACCTTTATTTTCTTCATACGAAAGACATCTAATAAATGATAACGGCTCTATAAGTAGCACAGGGTTCTCTGGAACTGGTGGAGCAATAACAGCAGCTTTATTTCTTAAAAAGTTTGTAGAAAAAAACATCAATTGGGTACATATAGATTTGATGGGCTGGAATTTACAAAGCCGACCTGGTTTTCCCAAAGGCGGTGAAGCCATGAGCTTTCGTGCAATACTAGCAACTATTAATGAGCTATATAATTAATTAGTTTAAATATTTCAGTAATTTTTTTTGAATTTCTTTGTTTGTACAAGCTAAAACTTGATATTTCAAATTTTTGTCAAATTTAAAAGTAATTTCTTTACCATTCCAATCAGTAATTAATATTTTTTGTGATTTTAAAATTGGTATTAATGGTAAAATGTCATAACAGGAAAGATTTTCTTCTATAACAATATCAATACCTCCATTAATTAATAAAATGTAATTGTGACAATCACCAGACCAAAAATTGTTTTTTGTTAAATTACTTATTTTTTTAAATTTCTTTATATTTTCTTTTTCAAACAAATCTGGACCTGTTGAAGCCATTATTGCATCTGATATATCAACATTAAAATCTTTAGTATTTTTAAATAGTTTTTGATTAAGATAACAAAAATTGTTTCCACCAAGCCAAGTTTGGTTAAGACAAGGAAAATCTACTATACCGACAATTGGTTTGTTTTTAAAAATTAATGAGATCATTGTCCCCCACAAAGGTCTACCAATTATAAAGCTTTTTGTGCCATCTATCGGGTCAATAACCCATGTATAATCAGAGGAATGATAGAGATTAGGATTTTCTTCACTTAAAATATTATGATTTGGGTATTTTTTAAAAATTAAACTTCTAATAATATCTTCTGCATCCACATCAAACTTTGTAACTGGGCTACCATCTTTTTTATACTTAACATTTTTTATTTTTTCAAAGCCAGGAAGAGTTATTTTTTTAGCTTTATTACATATATAATATAAGAACTTTTTTATTTCAGTAAGTTCTTTATTATTCATTAAATGCCACCTAATTCAGTTTTTTTATCCCTTATTTATTTGGCAACGAAACAGGTTCATTTGATAGAGTTCTTAACCAAGCAATTAAATTAGCTCTATCTTGTGTCTTTTTTAACCCAACAAAATTCATTTTTGTGCCTTTTGCATATTTTTTTGGTTTATATAAAAATTTGTTTAACTCTTCATAGTTCCATTGACCATTAAGAGCTAAAAAAGCTTTAGAATAGGCAAAGTCAGATTTGGCAATAGACTTATTAACAATATTGTATAAATTTGGCCCTACTTTGTTTGCACCTCCTGCTTCAAAGCCATGACAAGCAGTACATTTTTTTGCAATCTTTTTTCCTGAACTTGTGTCTGCATTTGAAAGCAAAGATATTATAGGTTCTATTATTGAAGCAGTTGTAACTTTTTCTGTATTATCTTCATTTTCTTCTACTTTAATTGGATAAGTATTTTGAGCAATTATCTTTGGATTCACCAACATGTCAGATACTTTGTCAAGAGCCATAATCAATAAGCCAGCGCACAAAACTCCTGCTGCTATTTTATTAAACCTCAATGAATCCATAAATTCTCCCATTTAATAGAAATAAATAAAGTTACTACTTTTTTTATATTTAATTATACTAATTTTTCAATTAATTTATTCAAATACTTTAATTGTTTTTATCTCTATAGACTATTAATATTAATTTAACAATTTAGGAACGTTTTTTTTGAAATTTAAAGATTACATTATTTTGATACCTTCCAGGTTAGGATCGACAAGATTAAAAAACAAACCTTTAATTAAAATTAATGGTGAACCTTTAATTGTTCATGTTTTTAAATCAGTACAAAAATCAAAAATAAAAATACCAATCTTAGTTGCAACTGACAGTAAACTTATAGTTGATTTAATTAGAAAAGAAGGGGGCAATGCAGTCTTAACAAATAAAAAACATGAAAGTGGCTCTGATAGAATTTTTGAAGCTCTAAATACTTTTGATCCAGAAAAAAAATATAATAAGGTCATTCACTTACAAGGCGATCTACCTAATGTTTCAAATTCTTTAATTATAGATTTGGCAAACTTAATTTTTAATAAAAAATGTATAGGCACACCAGTTGTTGAAGCAAGCCCAGATGAACTTGAAGACCCAAATGTAGTTAAATGTGCTGTAAGCTTTGGAAAAGAAAGTCCGTGCCCAGGTGATATCGGAAGAGCCATATATTTTAGCAGATCAAAAATACCCTGGGGAAATCAATTAATATGGCACCATTTAGGTTTATATGCTTGGGATAGAGAAGTACTTGAAAAATTTGTATCTCTTAAACCATCTCCCCTTGAAAAGTCAGAGAAATTAGAACAATTACGTGCTATTGAATCAGATATAGAAATTAAAATTCTAGTTACAAATGAAAAGCCAATTGGGATAGATACAAAGGAAGATTTAAAAAAGTTTCAAAATTGGCTTAAATTAAAACATAATTAATGAATAGGAAAAAGATGATTATTGACAAAAACAAGGTTTCCGTTGCTTTTCAAGGGATGAAAGGAGCCTACTCTAATATGGCTTCCGAAGAATGCTTTCCTAATGGTGTGACAATTCCATGCTTTTCATTTGAAGAGATGTTAGACAAGACAAAAAGAGGCATGGCAGATTATGCAATGGTACCAGTTGAAAACTCTGTTGCAGGCAGAGTTGCAGATATTCATAATTTGTTACCAGAAAGTGGCTTATATATCGTAGCAGAACATTTTCAAAAAGTTAATCACCAGCTTTTGGTTCTACCTGGAACGAAAATAAAACAAATAAAAACTGTTAAAAGCCATGCACAAGGAATAGCACAATGTAGAAATTTAATTAAAAAACTTAAGTTGCTTCCTATTCAACATGTTGATACAGCTGGGGCAGCAGAAGAAATTTCTAGAAACAATGATCCTTCAGTTGCTGCGATAGCATCAAAAATGGCTGGTAAATTTTATGGTCTAGAAGTTTTGATAGAAAATATTGAAGATGCAGACCATAATACAACTAGATTTTTGATAATGTCATCAAAACCTTTAACACCTGCAAAAGACTCTTTGACTACTGTTACAACTATTATTTTTGAGGTTAGATCGGTTCCGGCAGCACTTTATAAAGTATTAGGTGGTTTTGCTACAAATGGTATAAATTTAACGAAATTAGAAAGTTACATTGGTGGAAAAAAGATGAATGCTGCCAGGTTTTATGTTGATGCTGAAGGACATCCAGAATCAGAAGAAATGAAAAATGCCTTGGATGAAATGAAATACTACACCATGCCAAAAAGCATCAAGATTTTAGGTTCCTATAAAAGGAATAAATAAGTTAAAATTTAATATCTTGAAACTGTCATTAAACTAATACATATTATTGTCGAGGGGTTTCGTGGACGTGATTCTTGCTAACCCGGTCAGATTCGAAAGAAAGCAGCCGTAACAATGATAACGGGTCACGAAGCTCTTCGTTAAACAATTAAAATCGATGAATTACAAAGTACTTGCAAGAAAATATAGACCTCAAAGTTTTCACGAAATAGTTGGTCAAGACACATTAGTTGAAACATTTAAAAATGCTATCAACCATGGAAGACTAGCTCATTCTTTTTTATTGACTGGAATAAGAGGAGTAGGCAAAACAACAACTGCTAGAATTATAGCAAAATCTTTTAATTGTGAAGGCAATCAAAATCAAGGACCCACATTTAATGTCTGTAATAAATGTAAACCTTGTGAAACAATAACAAAAGGTAACTGTTTGGATGTTTTAGAAATTGATGCAGCAAGTAAAACTGGCGTTGATAACATAAGAGAAATAATAGATTCTGTTATGTATGCTCCTAATGAGACAAGGTTTAAAATCTACATAATTGATGAAGTTCATATGTTATCTGTTCAGGCATTTAATGCTTTACTTAAAACACTTGAAGAACCTCCAGATAGTTCTAAATTTATCTTTGCTACAACTGAAATAAGAAAAATTCCTGCTACCATTATTTCAAGATGCCAACGATTTGATTTAAAAAGAATTGATAATGACGAACAAATAAAACATTTGAAGCAAATTGCTGAAAATGAAAAAATTGAAATTGATCAATTATCATTAAACCAAATTGCCGAGTCATCTGAAGGCTCGATGCGTGATGCCTTATCAATATTGGATCAAGCCGCAGCACTTATGAATAATGATGTTAAAATTGATATTTTAAAAGAAATGTTAGGCCTTAAAGGATATAATGAGTATTTTAAACTTTTAAGCCTATGTCTAAAAAGTGATTCTATTTTAGCATTAAAAAAATATGATAGTTTTATAGAATTGGGAGTGCCACCAATACAAATAATTAGTAATCTTATGGAAATTTGTACAAAATCATCAAGATATACAATTGGCGAATTTAGAGATAATTCAAAAGAAAATGAAAATACAGATTTGTTAGAAATTTCTAATTATGGTATCAGCCATTTGATTAGATCCTGGCAGGTACTTGTAAGAGGTTTTGAAGAAACAAAAAATAGTGCAAATCAGATAGATTCTGCATCGATGGTAATTTTAAAACTATGTTATTCTAGTAAGTTACCAATGCCTGAAGAAATAATAAAAAAATTAAACAATAATAGTTTTTTAGAAAAAAATAATAAAGAGATTTCAACTGAAAAAGACTTAAGCTTAAAAACAAAAGAAGAACATAATGAAAGCAAATCATTCGAAGACGTTAAGCAAGACAAGAAAATAATAGAAAATGAGAGTGAAGAAAAGTTACCCAAATCTTTAAATGAACTCCTTGATTTACTTATAGATAATAAAGAGGCATATTTGCATGCTCAAATCATTAACAACGTTTATATTATTGCATTTAAACCTGGTGAAATTAAACTTGAATTAAATGAAAACTGTGATGATAAGTTTTTAAATACTCTATCTTCTACTTTAGAAAATATTACTAAAGTTAAATGGAAAATTATTGAAAGCAAATCAGAATTAAAAAAAACAATTTCTGAAGAAAAAGAAAATCAATTTGATAACAAAAAATCTGAAATCCTTGAAGAGCCACTCTTAAAAGAAATTTTAAATGAGTTTCCAGAGGCTGAAATAAAAAATATTGAAGACAAATAAAAGTATGAAAAAAAACTTTTTAGAAAATATAATTAAAAGGTTGTCAAAACTTCCTGGATTAGGTCCTAGATCAGCAAGACGTATTATTTTTCATTTACTGAAAAATAAAGATGAATTTATAACCCCTTTGATTGAAGAGCTAATTCAGGTTAAGGAGAATATAATAACATGCAAAATTTGTGGTAATCTTGATTTTGAAGAAACCTGTACAATTTGCATAGATGAAAATAGAAATAATAAATTAATTTGTGTTGTAGAAAACATTCCTGATCTGTGGGCATTAGAAAGGTCTGGAATATATAATGGGAAATATCATATTTTAGGTGGAGTTTTGTCTGCGATTGACGGAATTAACCCAAAAGAATTAAATATTTTAAGCTTAGAAGAAAGAGTTAAATCTTCTGAGGACATTGAAATTATTTTGGCAATTTCTGCCACTTTAGATGGTCAAACCACTGCTCATTATTTGTCAAAATTATTGCAAAAACACGGTAATAAAATCACAAGACTAGCACATGGTGTTCCGATTGGAGGAGAACTGGATTACTTAGACGATGGAACAATTTCTCAGGCTTTGAAAGGTAGAACTCTGTTTGAATAAAAAACAATCAACTTTTCTGTATTTTTTTTAATTCTTCCACTTTTGCTGGAAGTTCTTCTAAATCAAATGAGTGTATCTTGACCCCTCTTTTATGAATTTTATTTTCAGAAGTCTCTATTTCATCTAAATCTTTCTGGGCTAAATTGAAATGTGCCTTTAATTTTCCCACCCTGTCATTTAATCTTTCCAAATCTTTTAAAAGCAAATTTACTTGTATCTGTATCTTAGAAGCCGCTTCATTCATTGATGCATTTCGTAAAATTCCAGTAATAGTGTTTAACAAAAGCATAAGGTTGTCAGGCCCACAAAGAATAACTTTTTTTTCTCTACTAGTTTTCACAATTTCATTCAACTTTATATTTATCTCTGAATAAATTGACTCACTTGGTAAAAACAAGATTGCAATTTCTCCTGTTTCCCCCGGAATAAGATATTTTTGTGAAATGTCGTTAATATGTTTCAAAACTGATAAACTAAAATCTTTTAAATATTTGTTTTTTTCACCTTCGTTTTGTGCATTTATATATAATTTATAATTTTCTAGTGGAAACTTTGAATCAATACATATTGGCCCGGGTGGATCCTCTAAATTAATAATACAATCTACCCTATTTCCATTACTTAAAGTTTTTTGAAACTCATAAGCATTAAAAGGCAAAGAATCTTTTACTAAATTTTCCAATTGAACTTCTCCAAAAGCACCCCGAAGTTGTTTATTTGACAATATATTTTGAAGATCATGAACCCTATCAGCCAATTGATCAAATGTACTTTGAGCTTTATCAATTACAGCTAATCTTTCACCCATGTTTTTTAAATATTGTTCCGTTTTATCATGGTTATTTATATTTGTTCCTAATTTTTCCTGGATACTATTGAGGGTTTTAGACAAAAGGTCTACTTTTCCGTCCAAATTAGATATATTATTGTAATCAACTTTAGATTTATCTTTTCTAAAAAGATAAAAAATAAAAAATATTATTATTAATAATAAAAAACTAATTACTATTGTGAAAAAATTTTCTATGGTTTTACCTTTAAATAAATTTGTTATCTTGACGACAATAACACAAGTACTTAAATTTTAAAGATGTAAAGATTTCTGGTGTATTAAAAATAAAATGGCCTTAAAGCATATAATAAAAGTTCCAAACCCTTTTTTAAGAAAAAAGGTAATGCCTGTTGAAACAATTACTGACGATATTAGAAAATTACTAGATGACATGCTCGAAACAATGTATCACGCAAACGGAGTTGGTTTAGCTGCCACACAGATTGAAGAAAATAAAAGATTAATTGTAATGGATTGTGGGAAAAATCATGATAGCAAAACAAAAGATGAAAAACATATTCCTAATCCAATAAAAATGATTAACCCTGAATTAATTTTTAAAAGCAAAGAAATTGAAGAAAGAGAAGAAGGTTGTCTTTCTATACCAGGTTATCATGCAAATGTTAAAAGACCAAATTTTGTTAAAGTTGTGTATTTTGATGAAAATAATAATAAAAAGGAACTAAAGGCTGAAGGATTACTTTCTGCTTGCGTTCAACATGAAATAGACCATTTAAATGGTGTTTTGTTTGTAGATCATTTATCTAAATTAAAAAAAGATATAATATTAAAAAAAGCAATTAAAGAATACAAAATAATAAATAGAGACTAATTTTGAATATAATTTTTATGGGAAGCCCAGATTTCTCAATCCCTACTCTACACATAATGAATGAAAATTTTAATGTAGTAGGTGTTTTTACCCAACCCCCCAGACCATCAGGAAGAGGCATGAATTTAAAAAGATCTCCTGTTCATCTTATTGCAGACGAATTAAATTTAAAAACATACACCCCAAAGTCATTTAAAAATAATAATGAAGTAAAAAAAGAAATTTCGGATCTTAAGCCTGACTATTTAATAGTGGTTGCTTACGGCATTATTCTGCCTGAAAAAATATTAAAAATTCCTAAATATGGGGCAATAAATGGGCATGCAAGTCTCCTTCCAAAATGGAGAGGTGCCTCACCAATTCAAAGAAGCTTAGAATTCGGAGAAAAAGAAACAGGGTGTACTTCAATGTTTATGGAAAAAGGATTAGACACAGGACCAATTTTAATTCAAAAAAAAATTAAAACTCAATATAAAGACGATGCTATCTCTATTCATAAAAAGTTATCAAAATTAACTGCAAGTTGTCTTTTAGAAACCGTAGAAAAATTTAGCCTTGGAGAAATAAAACCAATCAAGCAAAACTCAAAAAAAGCTTCTTATGCTAACAAGCTAAATAAAAAAGAAGGCAGGATAAATTGGAACTTAACTGCAGAAGAAATCTTTAATAAATTAAAAGCATTTAAAATTTTTCCTGGGGTCTACACATATGCAAACAATGAAGAACTCAAAATAATTGATGGTCATCCAGCAAGTGAAGCACATAGTTCAAGTCCAGGAACGATATTAAAAAATCAAAATATCTTTCATATAGCCTGCGGGAAACAAACTATTTTTTCAATAAAATTAATTCAAAAACCTGGTAAAAAAATATTAACTTTCAGTGAATTTTTGCGTGGGTCCAAAATAAAAGTTGGTGATATTTTTGATCCAGAACAATGACAAAACCAAAAGAGTTGCTTTATTAATAGAGTATAAAGGCAAAGGGCTTGTTGGTTGGCAAAAACAGAATAATGGAATATCTGTTCAAGAAGAAATTGAAAAAGCAATTAAAATTTTATATAAGACCGATTGTCATCTCCAAGGTGCTGGAAGAACAGATGCTGGGGTTAATGCATTTGGACAAGTTGCTCATACTGATGTGCCGTTAAATAATGAATTTTCAGTTAAAAATAATTTTTATTTGGTATACGCCTTAAATTCATTATTAAGAAAAACTAACATTAGAATTATATCAATTCAAAACACTTCGAATGAATTTAATGCAAGATTCTCTGCAATAAAAAGAAGTTATGTTTACAAGTTTCTCTGTAGAAGTGCCCCACCATCCATCTTAAATGACCAAGTTTGGCATATACAAAAAAAATTAAATATAGATTCTATGAAGTTAGCGGCTGATCATTTAATTGGGAATCATGACTTTTCAAGCTTTAGATCTTCCTCTTGTCAAGCTTCTTCTCCTATCAAAACTATAAATAAATTTCAGTTTGACCTTTCAAATGATGTTTTAGAAATGAGAGTAGAAGCAAAAAGTTTTCTTCATAATCAAGTTAGAATAATTGCAGGATCTTTAATTAAAGTTGGGACTGGAATATGGGATGGAAATAAAATAAAAGAAATTTTAAAATTAAAGTCTAGAAACGAAGCAGGAGAAACAGCACCTCCTGACGGATTGTATCTTGAAAAAGTTACTTATCCAAAAAATATACTAAATTCAAAATGGCCAACTTACATTAATGATTAAACAATAACTTTTGAAATGTATCTTGAAAAAAGACCTATACCCGCTTCTGTTATGACTGAAAGAATGATCATACCAGCTGCACCCCATCCTGTTAATCCCACTTCATCTTTCCCTATCCGCCACAGTGATATTGTTACCCAAACCACTAGAGCAAAACCAAAAATCAAAAAAATAGAAGGAGGTAAGACAAGGCTAAAAATTGTAAAAAAAAGCATCATAATTGCTTGAGAAGCCTGTATCCAATTAAAGGGAATAATATACTTTAAAAACTGATCACTTTTTTTAATCTTTTCAAAAACATAAAAAACTAATAATGAAAATAAAGATATGTCAATAATAGTAATTAATATTAATTTAGGTAATAAGACGAATTTTAAATCAACTTCAAAAGTTGACTTTATTCCATAAGAAGCCAATACAGCAACCAAAGCATTAACAAAAAAGACTATCCAACAACTATGCCAAAAACTTTCGTTATTTAGCAGAAAAAGGTTTTTTATTTGGTCCTTTTTTCTCATAAATGTAAAAGAAGCAATCACCCCCTCTTTAATTTGATAAAATGAAGGTGGAGGGCTGATCATGTTTTATTACCAAAAAAAATTTTTAAAAAATCATGATATATCATTTTCAATTTAAGTATTTCTTCTACTGGAACTTTTTCATCTACTTTGTGCATTAATTTTCCTACTAAACCAAATTCAACTACAGGACAAATATTTTTTATAAATCTTGCATCAGACGTTCCCCCATTAGTTGATTTAACAGGAATTTTATTTGTAACTTTTTTTATTGCCTTTTCCAATGAAACAATCAAATGACCTGGGTTCGTGATAAATGGCTCTGCATTAGAAAAACTTTCAAAATGATATTTTAATCCTGTTGATTTAAAATGATTATTTAGCATTTTTGATAAAGAGCTAGATGAATGCATATTATTAAATCTTATATTAAATTTCACGGAAATTTTATTAGGTATTATATTATAGGATTCATTACCAACATCAATACTTGTTATCATTGCTGTTGAAGGCTCAAAATCCTTATTTCCTTCATCTAAGTTAATTTTAAAAATTGGTTCAAGCATTTTTGATAATGAATTGATCGGATTATCAGCCAAATGAGGGTAAGCAACATGCCCCTGTGTCCCATATATTGTTAAATCACCAGAATAACTGCCTCTTCTACCTATTTTTATCATGTCCCCTAACTCTTCAGGGTTTGTAGGTTCTCCAACTACACAAGCTTCGATTTTTTCTTTTTCTTTAATTAACCATTCAACTACTTTTTTGGTTCCATTAACTGCTTTACCTTCTTCATCAGCTGTAATTAGAAGAGATAAGCTTCCAAAATCTTTTTGAAAGTTTTTATTTTCTGACAGATAAAGTGATATAGCAGAAATAAATGAGGCTATGGAAGACTTCATATCAACCGCCCCCCTTCCCAAAATCATCTCATCTAAAACTTGACCAGAAAACGGGTTAAATGACCATTCTTTCTCATCACCTGCAGGGACAACATCAACATGTCCAGCGAAGCATAAGTTAGGTGACTTTGATCCAATCTTAGCGTAAAGATTTTCAACTTTTTCTTCACCTTCTCCAAAAATTAATTTCTTACATTTAAAACCCATTGGCTCTAAGTTAGTTATTATCAAATCAATAGCTTCACCAGCATCTGGGGTAACACTTTTAATCTTAATTAAATCAGAAGATAATTTTAGTGGGTCAACCTTTTTCATATATTCTTTAGTCTCTTAAAAGCTCATTGACAGACGTTTTAGATCTTGTTTGAGCATCAACTCGTTTAACAATTACCGCACAATACAAACTAGGAGAAATTTTATCTTCTGAACCCTGGTTTTTATTAATTGATCCAGGTACAACAACTGAATAAGACGGGACTCTACCTATAAAAGTTTCACCAGTTGAACGATCAATAATTTTTGTAGAAGCACCTATATACACACCCATTGACAAAACTGATCCTTCTTCTACTAACACTCCTTCGGCTACCTCAGATCTAGCTCCAACAAAACAATTGTCCTCTATAATCACAGGACCTGCTTGAAGTGGCTCTAACACCCCACCTATACCTGCTCCCCCAGAGATATGAACATTTTTACCTATTTGAGCACATGAACCAACTGTTGCCCAAGTGTCCACCATAGTACCTTCATCAACATAAGCGCCTAAATTTACAAAAGAAGGCATTAAAACAACATTTTTTCCAATGAAGGCCGAATGTCTTACAATACTTCCTGGTACAGCCCTAAAACCAGATTCCAAAAAATTTTTTTCTGACCAGTTTGAAAATTTTGAGGGTATTTTATCCCACCAAACTGAAGGTTGACTGCCTGGACTTTCTGGACCTCCCTTAATAACACCCATATCATTAAGTTTAAACGAAAGTAATACAGCTTTTTTTGCCCATTGGTTTACACTCCATTTACTTTCTCCAATTGGTTCTGCCACTCTTAACTTTCCATTATCAAGTAAATTCAAGGTTTCTTCTACTGCGTCTCTTAAGTCCCCTTTTGTGCTTGTATTAACTTCACTTATTTTTTCAAATCCATTATCTATTGTTTTTTTTAAATCTTCTGTATTCATTTTTTTTCCTTATTTAATATTTCACAAATTTTAAGAAACTTTTTATATTTTTAAAACTATAATCAACAAAAGAAAAATCTTTTTTAAATTCTTCACAATTTAATTTATTTTCAATCCATACTGTTGACATGCCTATTTGTTTTGCAGGCTTAAGGTTTTTAACTGTATCTTCGATAAAGATACTTTTTTTAACATTTTTAAAACTAATACCAAACTTTCTTTGCATTATCTCAAATGAGGTTAAATCTGGCTTAGGAATGTAATCAGTTTTTTTTATATCCAAAATATCATCAAACAAGTCAAAAGCTCCTAAAACATTTAAAATTTTTTTTGCATGATTATATGGTGCGTTAGTATAAATATATTTTTTCCCATTTAGGTTTTTTAACAAAGAAATTAATTCATTGTCTCTTTTTAGTTCAGGATGATCAACATCATGAACATAATTTAAAAATCTATCAGGGTTTATTTTTTTTTCCACTATTAAGCCTCTAAGCGTTAATCCATATTTTAAAAACATTTCTTTCTGAAGAGTTTTTGCCTTATCTTCATCCAACTCAAGTTCATTAATAATAAACTTTGTCATTCTTTTTGATATTTTTTTGAATACCCCTAAATTTATATCATACAGGGTGTTATCTAAATCAAAAATCCAAAAGTCATAACTATCTTTAAAAATTGAAGCAGGATTTTGTTTAAACATATGAGAAAAAATTATAAGAACTAATTATTTTTTAATCAAAGTACCAATTCCATGCTCAGTAAATAGTTCTATCAATAGAGCATGTGGCAACCTTCCATCCATTATTACAGCAGCTTCTGTACCTTGCCTTACAGTATTTATGCATGTTTTTACTTTAGGTATCATTCCACCAACAACTATTTTTTCATCTATTAATTTTTTTGCTTTTTCAATAGATAATTCAGGAACTAGATTATCATTGGAATCTAAAACTCCCATAACATCAGTTAGCATAATCATTCTGGTAGCTTTCATAGCTGATGCTACTGCTCCTGCTGCGGTATCAGCATTGATGTTATATGATTCACCTTTTTTCCCTATTCCAACAGGCGCAATCACAGGAATCATTTTTTGAGCAATAAGTCCATTTAAAATTTCTACATTAATTTGTTCAGGTTCTCCAACAAAACCTAAGTCAACTGCTTTCTCAACATTTGAGTCTGAATCTTTATCTAAAATTGATATTCTCTTGGCTGAAATCAAGTTTCCATCTTTGCCTGAAATCCCTACTGCATTTCCACCAGCTTGAGAAATAGAAGAAACAATAGATTTATTGGTTACCCCACACAAAACCATTTCTACAACATCTATCGTAGCTTCATCAGTTACTCTTAAACCATCAACAAAATTACTTTCTATTTTTAGTTTTTTTAACATTTCACCAATCTGGGGACCACCACCATGAACTACAATTGGTAACATTCCAACCTGTTGTAAGAGGGCGATGTCTTCTGCAAAACTTTTGACATATTCTTTTTTGCCCATGGCATTTCCACCAAATTTAATGACAATAATTTTATTAGTATATCTCTTCATAAAAGGCAGAGTTTCCATTAAAAGCTCTGCTTTCTTAGAGAATTCGTTATTTGTTTCTGAAATTTTTTGTGTCATTTTTTAAAAATAATTTATTTTGAAAGATATCATCTTATCTTTATAAAACAATTTGTTTTGATGCAAAAGAAGAAATATAAGCCCTTAAATCTTCTAATCCAAAGTTTTTAATTCCAGATGTTGCAAAAACAAATGGATAAGCTGCTGGTCTTTTAGAAAGCATATTCAAAATTTGTGTTTTCTTTTTTTGCAAAATATTGTTATTTAATTTATCAGTTTTTGTTAAAACCACAGCCCAACTTAAACCAATTTTATCTAAAAAATCCATCATTGATTTATCCTGCAAAAATATATCTCTTCTACTGTCAAGTAAAAGGAATACCGCTCTTAAATTTACTCTTTCCAAAAAATAATATCCAGTAAGCTTGGTCCATTCGTAAATGTTTTTTTTTGAGACTTTGGCATATCCATAACCAGGCAAATCCACTAAAATTAATTGATTACCAATTCCAAAAAAATTTAATTGTCTTGTACCGCCAGGGTTTTTGCTCGAACGAGCTAATTTTTTTCTATTTGTCAAAGCATTAATTAAAGAACTTTTCCCAACATTAGATCTGCCAGCAAAAGCCACTTCACACAATTCATGTTCTGGTAAATTTTTTGAGCTAGTAGAGGAAGTTAAATATTTTGAATTATCAGCAAAACACTTTCTTCCTATTTCAATTTCTTTTTTACTATATTGCAATTTTTTATTTATTTACTATCTTTTTTCATCCCATTCATAATTACCCATTGTTGAGCAATTGATAAAAGGTTATTCCAAGTCCAGTATATTACCAAACCAGCTGGAAACGTTGCAAGCAAGAAAGTAAATGCTACCGGCATCCATGCAAAAATCTTTGCCTGAATAGGATCAGGTGGCTTTGGATTCAATCTCTGTTGTAAAACCATTGTTGTCCCCATTAAAATAGGCCAAACTCCCAAATTTAAAAAATCTGGTAAAAAAGAAGTACTATAAGGTAACAACCCAAACAAATTAAATATACTTGTTGGATCAGAAACTGACAAATCTTTAATCCAACCAAAAAAGGGCGCTTGTCTCATTTCTATTGAAACAAACAATACTTTATATAAAGCAAAAAATACTGGAATTTGAACTAAAATAGGTAAACATCCTGCCGCTGGATTGACTTTTTCTCTTTTGTATAGAGCCATCATTTCTTGATTCATTTTTTGCCTATCATTACCAAATCTCTCTCTCAGTTGCTGAAGTTGAGGAGATAGATTTCTCATCCTAGCCATACTTTTATAAGACTTGTTAGCAAGAGGAAAAAATACTAATTTAACAACAACTGTAATCGCTAAAATAGCTAAACCAAAGTTACCCAATAAATTATTGGCCCATGACAAGGCATAAAAAAATGGTTTTGTTAAAAAATAAAACCAACCAAAATCAATTGCCAAATCAAAATGTTCAATCTTTAAATCATTTTCATAACTATCTAACAAATTTAATTTTTTTGCACCACTAAATACCCTGGATGTTACAATGGATTCTGAATTAGCAGGAATCACTGACAACTGTCCAAGATAATCTGTTTGATATGACCTGTTGCTATTAATATATCTATATGTAAATTTAGACTTCTTACTTTGATCAGGAACTAAAGCAGCCATCCAATATTTATCTGTTATCCCTATCCATCCACCAAGTTTTTCAGGCGTAAAAGTTAATCCTCTTTTCCCACTTTCTTTTAAATCAGCATAACTTTTCTCAGTCAGCGACCCATCAAAAACTCCTAAAGGTCCTTCATGAAGAACAAAGAAATCCGTTGTTACCGGCTCCCCTGATCTTCTAATTAAACCGTATGGGTAAAGCTTAATTTTATTATTTGTTTTGTTAATAACTTTTTGTTCAACTTTAATCATAAAGTTGTCATCAATACTTATTTTTTGAAAGAATTTTATACCCTGGTTATTTTCCCATTTAAGGGTAATTGATTTATCCGGGTTTATTAATTTACCAGATGTTTCCCAAACTGTATTCCCATTAGGAACATGAACATCATCAGGTGAACTCCAACCAAATTGAGCGAAAAAAGGCTGTTCTCCATTAGTTTTTTTTAAGAATCTTATTTGATCACTTTCTGGATCAAGAGTTTTTCTATAATTAACTAAAGTCAAATCATCAATTCTAGCTCCAACTAAAGAAATAGATCCAATTAATTCATTATTTAAGATTTTAACCCTAGGAATTTTCTTAAAGTTTTTTTTCTTCTTTTCTACAAATATGTCTTCGGTTTCTTCTTTGGGCAAATCAATCGAAGGCTCATTATTAATTTCTGCAACTTTAGAAGCTCCTGTATCATTCTTAGTTTGGTCTTCTGGAGCCTTGCCAAAAAGCATTTGATAACCAACTAATACAGCCATTGACAAACAAATAGCAGCAACTAGATTTCTTGTTTCAGGATTCATTTTTTAAAATCTTTTTCTAATTCAGGTTAACGTTATTTTTATTATTGTTTTGATCAACTGGATCATAACCACTACCACCCCAGGGATTACATTTAAACAGTCTTTTAAAACCAAGGTATGTTCCATAAAAAACCCCTTTACTATTTACTGCATCATGAAAATATTCTGAACAGGTTGGAGTGTATCTGCAATTTACCCCTAATAAAGAAGAAAAAAACAACTTATAAATTTTTAAATTCAAAAAAATTATTTTTTTAATTATATTGTTTATAAAATTAAACATTATTTTTTAACCTTATTTATTTTCTTTAAATTTTAAAAATTTATCTGTCATTTCTTTTTTTATTTCACAAAATGGCGCATCAATTATTTTTGGCTTACTTATCAATACATAATTATGACCATTTTCAAAATATTTTTTTTTATTTTTCACTAGAAACATAATGATTGATTTTAACCTTCGTTTAATTTTATTTCTAGTAACCGCAATACCAACTTTTTTTGTTACAGTAAAACCAAAAAAAATTGAATCAATATTATCTTTTCTATCTCGTTTTTGAAAAATTAAATACGTACCATTTAATTTAGTTCCCATTTGATGAGAAAGGATAAAATCTTGTCTTTTTTTTATAGTTGTAATGGACATATCAAAAATGAATTAACTAAACTTTAATTGTTAGATTCATGCAGAAAGTCTTTTTCTTCCTTTAGCTCTTCTTCTTCGTAAAACGTTTCTTCCACCAACTGTGGCCATCCTGCTTCTAAAGCCATGTCTTCTTTTTCTTACTAAATTACTTGGTTGAAATGTTCTTTTCATTTGATATCCTTAGACCTAGTTAAGGTTATTAGTAAAATTTAACCAAATAGTCAATATGATTATTTCTTAATTTGTTCATTTATTGTCGGTGCAGGCTTCATTTCCAAGTCCCATGGAAAATAAATCCATGTATCTTGTGAAACTTCTGTGATAAATGTGTCAACCTGCTTTCTTCCGTCAGGCTTTGCATATACAGTAGCATAGTGAGCTTTTGGTAATTGAGGTCTAAGTGCTTTAATAGTTTCACCACTATCAACCAAATCATCTACAATTAACCAATTTTCTCCTTGATCAGCAATTGTTTCTTTTTTTAAAAATTCAACTTCCCCTCTTGAATGATGTTTATAAGAAATTACACAAATTGTGTCTATTAATCTTATATCAAGTTCCCTAGCAACAACAGCTGCAGGAACAAGACCGCCTCGAGTAACACAAATAATACCCTTAAACGGTGCTATTTCATGCAATCTCCAAGCTAACGCTTTACTATTTCTATGAATTTCTTCCCATGATACAGGAAATGATTTTTCGTACACTATCTCAACTCTCAATTTTTTTACTAATACATCAAAACAAACATAAGTTCTATATTAATTTAATTTTTTTAAAATTTATTTAAACTACTATTATAATAATATAATGTTTTTTTAATGCGCTCGTAGCTCAGCTGGATAGAGCACTAGACTACGAATCTAGGGGTCAGGGGTTCGAATCCTCTCGAGCGC
>Ga0115012_10000660_pt1 | contig 19630 bp, 16 predicted proteins | sample TroAtlMetagenome_FD_88706 | JGI IMG/M metagenome (GOLD analysis project Ga0115012, IMG submission 88706) | Marine eukaryotic phytoplankton communities from Atlantic Ocean - Tropical Atlantic ANT10 Metagenome | ecosystem: Environmental > Aquatic > Marine > Oceanic | place: Tropical Atlantic...
CTGCGGTGTCGTCCTCCGTCGGCGCTGCGGTGTCGTCTTCCGTCGGCGCTGCGGTGTCGTCCTCCGTCGGCGCCGCAGTGTCGTCTGCGGCCGGACCAGAACCGTCGGCGTCAGTGGATGCTGACGGGGTGTCAGAGGACGTCTTTTCATCGCTGCAAGCGGCCAAAAGCATGGTGAAAAACAGCAGAGAATGAGTGCGCACAAGGCCCCCTAAAAGCGGTCGCACTGTAACCGGGTTTTGGGCGTTTTGATGGGGGTGTTCCACTCGTCAAGGTGCCTCCTGTTCCCCGCCTGTTCCACGGCCCAACCCACCGGCCGCATTCCGGGCCCGTAAAATCGGCATGCAAGGGTTGCATGGTCAAGAGTTCGTCGATATCATTGACTGGCACTGGGAGCGCTCCCCGCGTTCCGTGAAACAGTGTTCCCCGCTCGTTCCACGTCCCGTGGAACACCTCCTCCTCTTCATCCCCCTGGACGTCATGCCACGCATCATTGCTGTCTCCAATCAAAAAGGCGGGGTCGGTAAGACCACCACCGCTGTGAACCTTGCGACTGCGCTCGCGCTCGAAGACTACACGGTCCTGCTTGTGGACCTCGACCCCCAAGGAAACGCTTCTTCCGGCCTTTCGGTGCCGAAGTCCGAAGTCAATGTGGGTGTGGCCGATGTGTTGTTGGGCTTTCGCGACATGCCCGAGGCCGTTGTGCCAACGTGCATCGACGGATTGCACTTGTTGCCCGCGACCCGAGAACTCATTGGCTTGGAGATAGAGTTGGTGGAAGCCAGTCGCCGCGAGTATCGCTTGAAGCGTGCCCTCGATGCGTTCGCTGAGCCGTATGACTTTGTGATCATCGATTGTCCGCCGGCGCTCAACATGCTGACCATCAATGGGTTGGCCGCGTCCAACGGCGTGTTGATTCCCGTTCAGGCCGAGTACTACGCCATGGAAGGACTCTCGGAGTTGCTCCGGGCCATGAATCAGATTCAAAAGGGCGGACTCAACCGAGAATTGGTCCGCGAAGGCATCGTGTTGACCATGGTCGACCGGCGAACCCGCTTGTGCCGGGACGTGGCCGATCAACTTCGCGAAGTGTTTGGAAACGAAGTCTACGCCACAGAAATTCCGCGGAACATCCGATTGGGCGAAGCACCCAGTTTTGGCAAACCCGTGCATGCCTACGACCCCCTTTGCCGGGGAGCGGTGGCCTACACCAATTTGGCTCTCGAGTTCCTTGATCGAATTTCGATGGAAGACGAGACCGATGAACAAAAAGACAACACTGTCGTTGCGCTGCACGCTGTGGAGGCCTCATGACTCAGTCCCGACTTGGCCGCGGTTTGGCCGCCCTGATTCCTTCGGACATTCTCGAATCCCCGGGCCGGCCCGCGAAGATTGCCGTCACCGGTGAGCGCGGTGCGTTGCGCATGGTTCCACTGGATCAGGTTCGCCCGAACCCTGAGCAACCGCGCATGCGGTTCAATGCCAACGAACTTGAAAGCCTGGCATCGTCGATTTCAGAACACGGCGTCATCACACCACTGTTGGTCCGTGCGGATGAACAAGGCGGGTACATTTTGATTGCCGGCGAGCGTCGATTGCGCGCTTCGGGTTTGGCGGGTTTGGACGAAGTTCCTGTGTGGGTTCACGACTCGCTGTCGAGCAGCGCACAGTTGCTGTTGGCCTTGGTGGAAAACATCCAGCGAGAAGACCTCGATGCCTTGGAAATGGCCTTGGCGTACCAGCGACTCATCGAAGACTTCAAACTCACGCAAGGCGAAGTCGCCAAGCGGGTGGGCAAAGATCGAACCACTGTGGCCAACGCCATTCGATTGTTGCGGCTTCCCGAGTTTGCGTTGACCGAGTTGCGGGCCGGTGGAATCACCGCAGGCCACGCCAAAGCGCTGTTGTCGCTCACCGACGACGCCATGATGCGCAAAGCATTGGCCGAAATCGTCAGCAAGCAGCTGTCGGTGCGGGGCGCTGAACGACTGGTGCAGCGCATGATGTCGGGCCGAAGGGTCACGAAAGGCAACCCTTCCGCATACCGCCATGCGACCGCATTGCTGACCTCCACCTTGGGCACCAAGGTGCAAATCGAGACCAAGGCCCGGGGTGACAAGGGCCGCATTGTGATCGATTTTCACTCCAAGGAAGATCTGACGCGCCTGGTCGACTGGCTGGCGCGGACCGATTCGCCTGCGGGGTAAACGATGAAGGGACAGAAGCCCGACCCGCCCCTCACCGTGATGGGGCCCGGAACCCATTGGGATGGGGACCTGACCTTCGAGGGACGGGTTCGGGTGGATGGCCATTTTGAAGGCCGTTTGTACACCGAGGATGTGCTCGAAGTGGGGGCCGAGGGCCGCATCAATGGCGAGTTGGACGTGGCCCGTGCGATTGTGTCGGGTTCGGTGTCGGGGAAGATTCGGGTCCGCGACACGTTGATTGTGGAGTCCACCGGTCGCGTCAGCGGTCACTTGGACGCTTCGGTGGTCGAGATGCATCCCGGGGCATCGATCGACGCTTTGGTGCGCATATCGGGCGTCGCTGATGAGTATTGAACGCACGGTGATTGTCGTGGTGGCGGGCGGAACCGCCAGCGGGAAAAGCACCATTGTTTCGCGTTTGGTTGAACGCACGGGGGCTGTCCACATCAGTCACGACCGGTATTACTTTGATGCGCCAAATCCACGGGGGCACGACTTTGACCACCCCACCGCCCTGGACACCGACCGGATGGTCGATGATGTCACGCTATTGAAGTCGGGTCGGTCTGCTGAGCTTCCGGTGTATGAATTCGCATCACACTCTCGTACGCGCGAGTTTGAAGTCATGGAGCCAGCGCCGCTCATCGTGGTGGAGGGCATTTTGGTGTTGGCCGATCCCCGGGTGGTGGCACTGGCCGACTTGACCGTGTTTGTGGACGCGCCCGAAACGGTGCGGTTTGAGCGCCGTTTGGCTCGTGACATTGCGGAGCGCGGACGGACCGAAGACAGCGTCCGGGCGCAGTACCGGGAAACGGTCAAACCCAATCACGATGCCTTTGTCGAACCGAGCAAGCGGCAGGCTTCGGTGGTGCTGGATGGCACCGATGATGTGGAGCGGAGCGTCGAGCGTTTGGTCTCACTCCTCCCCGGCTGAGTTCATTTCGGCTTCGCGTTTGGCTTTTTTGGCGGCCCGTTCGGCCTCCCAGTCCGCCTTGCGTTTTGCGCGGGCCTGCTGAGCCGATTCGCTTTCTGAACCGGCGCTGACGTTGATCGACAATCGCCATTCGCTTTCTGCGCCGTCGGCGTCCCGAACGACAAACACGATCGGGTGGGTGGCGGCTTCCGCGGTTTTGCTGGGGGTGTATTTGACCACCCCTGTGGATTCGCCGATCGACAAGCCCGGGGGGCCGCCTTTGACGTGGTAGGTCACGGGTCCGCCGTCGGGATCTTCGGCGCGAATGCGGAACCCATCGAGCGTGGACAGCGACTTCGGGTTGGTCAGAATGCGCGGCGGAGTGTTGCCCACGATCAGCAACGTGCCTTCGCGTTCAATCGACGAATCGCCGACGCGAATCGTCAAAAAGGCTTGGACGGTGTCGCCCTTGCTGAATCGTGTTTGGGGGAGCGTTTCATCCCGTTCACTCAGCAGACGTCTTCCGTTGACTTCCCATTCGTAGTCGACGTCGATGTAGCGACCGTTGCGGTCCAGGTCGACGGCGACGGTGATGTTCTCGTGGGGAACCGCTTTGGCGGGCTCGTAGCGGATTTCTTTTATCACCTCGTCGGACGGCGCGGCCGTGTCTGCTTCCGCCGAGGCATTGCGCGGTTTTTTCTTCTTTCTGGGTGCCGGCGCTTCCTCTTCGACCTCCGGTTCTGCAACCGGTGCGGGAGGGGGTTCGGAGGGCGAGCAACCAAAGGCCAAAATCAACAGGGGGGTCAACATGGCCACAGTATAGCGTTCAGCGTGCAACTTGCTCGAGTCGAGCGACCACCTTTGCGGGGGGAATGACCTCAGCAAAGCGAATGACTTTGGCTTCCAGTGCGGGGCTCAACTTCCCGGCCTCGCCGCGCAATTTGGAACTCACGGCCAAAATCACATTGTCGGGCAACCGTTCGAGCCGTTCTTTGAGGTGGTTGGTCCGCCAAAACCCGCAAATTTCCAGATGGCCCACTTTTCCTTTTTTTCGGAACGTCAGATCGGGCACCAAGAGAGCCTGTTCGCCCAAATCAATGGGTTCCCCCGGTCCCACCGTCCAGGGGGTGTCGAAGGCTTCAAATCGTTCCAAAAACCAGGTTTCGGTCCGGGATGTCCAGGTCCCCGTGTCTCGATAATGGCTCACGAGCCCCGCGGTGTTGTCCAGCAGCAGTTGTTTTCTCACCTTGCGTTTTCGCCCCCACAAGACTTCGGCTTTGACCGTCCAATCGCCCGGTTGGAGCAAAATGGCCGGAAAGAAGTTCGCGAGCTGCAAGCCGTACCGCGTTGAAAGCTTCAGCAAGCTCTGCGGTCCGTCCACTTCCACCCGAACCCCTTCGTTTGTGGTCATCATTCGGTACATCAATTGGTGGAACTTGAGGTGACGCATCAGTTGTCGTACATACTTGGGGTGCGGATTTGCAAGGGTCACGACGAGTTTGCTGGCTTTGATCAGCAACGCTTGGACCAGGGCCGTGTTGTACCGGTGGAGCAAGGCTTCGGGTTTGGGCAGCGGCACAGCCGACAAGATTTGTTCTTGCTTCAAGTCGGCGTACAGCCCCCGACCGATGGTTTCGGGGGTGCTGCCCAAGTCGGTGGCCACCTGCCGAAGCACGTCGTTGGCGGTGATTTGTCCGTCGTCGCCATCGATGCTCAGGGGCGCTCGTTTTGCGGCTTCGCAAAACACCTGCCACCGCAAGGCAGTGGGCTCGATGGGGGCTTGGGTTTCGAAATCACCCTTGTCCATCAACAGTTTCGCGAAACCCTTGGTGATCTTGTGGTCGACGTCCATGCCGGTGAGTTCGCGCACGGTGGCTTCGATTTCACCCCGGGTGCGCTGGTGTTCAAGGGCGTGCTGCATGCATTCAATCAGCGATGCGGCACGGTCGAGGTGACGGCGGCTTCCCGCATCAATCAACGACGGCACGAGGGCATTTTTGACGACCCGAACGCGGACCAAATCACCGGTAAGCATCGTGTTTTCTCCGGCGTCGGCTGGTGTTGACTTCGGCGGTGTCGGCCGCCACGACTTCGTACAAAACCGCTTGCTTGCCCGCTTTGGGCCTCAAAATCCGCCCCAATCGTTGCACGTGTTCGCGCACGGTTCCGGTGCCGCTGAGCACAATGGCGACTTCGGCCGCCGGCATGTCCACGCCTTCGTTCAGCACCCGGCTGGTCACGATCACGGGCAGGGTGCCGTCTTCGAAGGCCGCGAGAATGGCGCGTCGCTCTTTCACGTCGGTTTGGTGGCTGATGCACGGAACAAGAAAGAGTTTACTGACCCGGTAGGCCGTTTCGTTGTCGTGGGTGAACACAAGTGTGCGACGTCCATGTTCGCGCTTCAGCAAGTCGGACAATGCCGCGAGCTTTTGGGTGGTCCCGTGGGCGATTCGACGCGATTCTTGGTAGGCCTGGAACGCCGAACGACCGGCTTTGGACTGCGCGGCGTGGCGCAAAAAGGTGGCCCACCCGCGGGGGCTGCCCAAGGGTATTCGTTTGGAGGCAACAAATGCCTTGAACTCGCCCCGGGCGGCTTCGTAGGCCGCTTGTTCGTCCGGACTCAGGTTCACCGCAATGCGGACGGTCTCGTAGTCGGCCAAATAGTCGCCCGACAACTCCGTGATGCCCTTTTCGTAGACGATGCCGCCCAACACGCCGCTCAAGGTCTCTTCGCGTTCGGAGTCGGCGTCCCAAGTGGCGGTGAGACCCAGTCGGTAAGGCGCGATGCACGAAGCGGCACCCGAGGTGTACCCGGGGGCGCCCAAGTGGTGGACTTCGTCGAAGACCATCAGTCCAAAACGATTGCCGTAGCGCCCCATGTGGATGGTGGCGGAGTCGTAGGTGGATACCGTGATGTCTTGGACATCATGGTGTCCGCCGCCAAGCATTCCAATGGGTCGGTTGAACACGGAAGAGAGTCGCTCGTGCCACTGGCCCACGAGGTCCAGGGTGGGTGCGATCACCAGCGTGGCCCGCGCGGTTTCGACCATGGCCAATTCGGCCACGAAGGTTTTACCGGATCCGGTGGGGAGCAAGACAGCGCCCCGGCGACCGGCCTTGTGCCACGCATCGACCGCCTCGCGTTGGTAATCGCGGGGGGTTCGTTCTTCATTCGGCCGAACATTGTCCAAGACTGTGTATGTTCGTGCTTCGTCTGTGTACGGAATTTGAAACGCCCGAGCAGCGGTGACCACTTGGGGGTACAACCACGCCGGTCCGCGGGGGTGTCCGATGCGATCGTCCATGCGAAAACCCGGGGGCAGTCGCTCAAGGTCACCGCCGGTGACGACCAAGGTGCCGTCATGGAAGGAAATCGTCCACATGCCTGTGGCCTAACCGGGCATCAGCCCGCGGGCTGTCCCCGGACCAGTCGCCAGACCATGGCCGGGCGCGATTTGCCCAGGTGCCGTTTTCCCGGAGCTTGTTCCACGATGCCTTCTTGGGTCAGGCGTTGGAATCGGCGGCGAAAATTCCGGGCATCGTGGGTGCGACCTTGGATGGCTTCGTACACAGACCTCAATTCACCGACGGTGAAAGTGGAAGGCACCAACTCAAAGGCGATGGTGTTTCGATCGAGGTCCGCCTGGATGCGCTCGACGCCCGAGGCCATGATTTCAGCATGGTCGAATGCCAGTCGCATCCACGGGGTTTCATCGGTCACCGAAAACCATTGAAGCGTTTCCGATTGGACGGACGCGGCGGCGGCCGGCGGGAGCAATGCGCACCAAGAGACCGCAATGACGCGCGTGCGCGGATCGCGCCCGGCACGCCCAAAGGTTGAGAGTTGCTGAAGGTGACCGTGTCCTTCGGGCAATCCGGTGCGTTCGGCAAGGTGTCGCCGTGCGCTGTCACCCAGTGATTCCCCCTGACCCGGCCCATCGGCGATGCGGACAAAACCACCGGGCAGTGACCACGTGCCTTTGAAGGGTTGGCGCTCCCGCTGGTTGAGGAGAACTTTGAGTTCGGAATCGATGATCGCGAACACGACCAAATCCACGGCGATGGCGGCACGGCCGGAGGCGGAGGGATCGTCTTTTGGATCCGGATTCATTGGGCGTTTCCAATGGACGGAAGTTCATCGGTCAAGATGCCGGCGTCGATCAAATCGGCGCGGGAGCCCATCGTTGGGCAGTTGGGGTTTTCTTTGTGCCGAGTGATGCGCTCTGTGCGCCGGGCCGCGCGGACAATCTGTTCGACGACGGACGGCTCCACCCCCGCAAAGCAGGGAGAAGATTGTGCTGCGTCGATGAGGCGAAGAGGTCCGGATGCATCGATGCTGTCTTCGAACAAGTCAACCCCGGCGTCGGTGTCGGCAAAACGAGCGATGCGTTCGATGAGGCCAATGCGGGTGTACTGACCGGAATCGGCATCGATGTAGCTGTAGAAGGTGTGTCCGCTGTTCACGATTCCCAGGTACGCCCCTATTTCGTCCTCATCGGTGTGGGCGGCATTGGCGCCCCACAGTTCGGGGGTGGGCGCGGCATTGATGATGGCGGCGTAGGCCGCTTCGGCGTTCAGCCGAATCCCCAGTTCTCGGGCAAGTTGGTACACCTCGCCTTTGGAGAGCATCGCAATGGGGTTCGAATCGACTTCCCCGTCGCCGCCTTTTTGGTAAAAACGCAACCATCGGTCTTCGCATTCGTTTCCCGTACCGTGCCGAAGGCCATTCCCGGTCATCCGCAAATACCCTCGACCGAGCGGCGCCCGCAGGCAACTGCGGATCGAGCCGAGGATGGTCGGGTCGTTGGCCAAGCGCTCGTTCAAGGCGGGTCGAGGGATCCCCGAGGCCTCCAGATTGTCGAGCATGGCCGCAACCATGGCTTCGTATGTGGGCGTCAGGTCATGAAAAATCATGGAGGCGCCGATGGCGTCGGCCAGCGTTTGAGCCCGATGTTGAGTGGTCTTGCCGCTGTTGATCGACGAATAGACCAGGGTGAGCTGATCGGGACCCAATGCCAAGCAGAGCAAGCCGGCCATCACAGCGGAATCAATTCCGCCGCTGAGATCGAGTTCGGCTCGTTTTGAGCCGCAGCGTTGGTGGTAGTCGCGGAGCGCATCGACGCGTTGGTCGATCAGGGCATTGGCGTTGACAACGGGCATTGCGGGACTCCTTTTTTAGACGGTGGCTTGGGCGCTGGCGGCGATCTGTTCCAGTCTGGATGCCCGCAATGCGGTCGCCATCGCTTCGGTTTTGGGGCTCAGTGCAGGGGTGGTGTTGGCCAACATTTCGGGCGGCGTGTGCATCGTGCGTCCATCGGTCAACACTTCATAGTCGACCGGTGGTTTCTCGTGCAGTTGCCCGATGATGCCAATGGGGCGGTCCCCGCGGTCGGCCCGTCCTGGGGACAGCAGGCGCCACGTCACGGGGTGGCCCGGCGCGGAACTTTTTGCGGGGTTGTCGGAAAACTTCATGGTGGGGTGAACGCCGCTTTGGCTGAGCTTGTACACCGCCCCAACCGATCCCCTCGTGGGCAACGGAACGTGCGGTTCCACCAGGTACTGTCCGTACATGTAGGCCTGCATGGCTGCGGGCCAATCGACTTGGCGCCGCAGCGCTTCGAAGCGATCGGTGCGCTCTTGGTTGAAGCCCCCTCCCAAGTTGATGGGTGCGGTGAGGCCCGCTTCTCGGAGCGCGTGCACCCCAAGCAGGTAGTCTCCTTCCATCGTGCTTTCCGAGTCGAACCGAATCGAACACACCCGGTCCGGGGTGTGCGACATCACACGGATGGCGGTGGGCAGGCCGGAAAACCGGGTTGAATACGTGTCGAGCAGGAAGGTGACTTCGCCCAACATGCGGTCGCGCACGGTCGTGAATGCGGCTTCGTCGCTTCGCATACGTTGGGTGTGCTCGTGGCCGGTCGTGCCCCCGGGCTCAATGCCGTGATGCCTCGCGGCTTCCACATTCGACGTGGTTACGAAGCCCGCTTCGGCAGCGGCACCGACCGCCAACAAGTGTTGTTCGGAGCAACTGGCGGCCCGCATTCCGGCTTCGAAGACCCGTGCGGGGTCACCCACCGTTTCCAGCAGTCGTTTGGCTCGGGCCTTGATGTGGGCTCGGTAGCCCTCGGTGTCGACCCGAATGTCGAAGTCGGGCTGAACGCCCGCGGAATCGAGGGACTCGAGGATGATCTCGCGTTCCCGTTCGCAGGTGGCGCACGCCAAACGCTGCGGCAGGGTTTCTGGGCTCAGTTTGGCCAGTGTGGCGACTTGAATGCGGAACTGAAGCCAAATGACTTGGGCTTCCAAATGCGAAACCAACGCGCTGGGTCCGGTCACGGTCAATGCGATTTCCCGGTCGCTGAACCACGACCCTTTGGGCACTCCATGCACCTCGACGGATCCCCTCATGGCCGCGGAATAGGCGGAGCCCAGGCCCAACCCTTTTGCTTGCAGGTATGCCAGGTCTTGCTCTGCAAAATCGGGCAGCAACGATTGAACGTATTCGCCGGGGTCCACGGGCATGTAGAATGGACCACCCTGGCGAATCGCGAGGTTGAATGTTTCGGGCCGAAGCGCCGCACCGGCTGCGGCCATCACGGGTTTGTACCAGTCGGTTCTCATCGCCGCGCTCCACTTAGGGGTTTTCGTGACCCAAAAGTATGCTTGCCGGATCAAAAATCAAATTATTAGCCGTCTGAGTTGAGCGAAACACCATGGTCTTATTCCTGCATCTCTGCATTTTTTTCGCGCTTCCAGCATGGGGCACAACGCCCATCGTGCGCGGAAAGCGAACCGTTGAGCAGCGGTATCAGAGTTGGGCTGCGCGTCAGGCGGAGGTGGAACACTCCGAAGCGTACCGGTTCGCCGCTTCGTTCCACCAGACGATTGCGCCTTTGGCGAGGGAGCGTCCCGGGGTGATCGAGCCCATTTTGATGGGTCGATCGGTGGAGAGGCGCCCCATTTGGGCCTTTCGGATCAAGCGTCCGGGGGAGCCATCTCACACCAAAGTATTGGTGTTCGCGGGCATTCATGCGCTCGAGTGGATCACCTCGGAGACTGCGGTGACCTTCCTTGAGGAGATGGTCAAACACCCCCCCAAAGGGGTGGAAGTGGTGATCGCGCCCTTGCTCAACCCCGACGGAAGGGAGCGGGCCGAACGCGATCGGTTGAACGGTGAAAACCACTACCGTCGGGTCAATGCCAGGGGCGTGGATCTCAACCGGGATTTCGCGGTCAACACCGAAGCCAAAGCGGTGTGGCGGCACATCATCCCGGGCTACTACGGCCGGTCGGCCGCGCCCCTTTCCCAGCCCGAGTCGCGGGCATTGGACAAGTTGTTGGCCGCCGAACAGTTTGACGTGGCCCTCAGTCTTCACTCGTTTGGCGGGTTTGTGTACACCCCCTGGTCGGGGTTGTGGGAACGCCCCGCCGATTGGCCGGAACTGCACCGCTTGGGCACCGTCATGAGCCAAGCGCAGGGCTCGCATGCTTACAAGGTCCGGCAGTTGTCGAGATGGGGGTTCTTCTTTCGGGCCCATGGTTCTGAAATCGACCACATTTACGGCAAATACGGAACGCTTGCCTACCTCATTGAGTTGTCGCGGTCTGGCCTGAACCCCTTTCGCCCCAAGACCTTTCGAGAGTACTTCCATTGGTACAACCCGCAACGGCCCGACCGGCACGTGGAGCGCGGTGTGCGTGCGTTGCGATCGTTGGTGCACACCCTGGATTGGGAAGGCCGGCCCATTCCAGCCGATCCTTAGGGACCAAGGGCGCGAAAGAACCGTCGAGGGTTGATCGCCGAAGCTTGACTCGGGGGTGTCCCGTCGATACGGCTCCGTCCTTCATTCAAGTGGGAGCGTAAAACCATGATCGAGGTACAATCGTTGAGTCGCTATTACGGCTCCCGATGCGCGGTCGACCGGGTCAGTTTCTCCATCTCCGCGAACGAAGTCGTGGGGTTTTTGGGGCTCAACGGCGCCGGCAAAACCACGACATTGAAAGTCTTGGCCGGCTTGATTTTGCCTTCGGGCGGAGATGTGAGCGTGGACGGCGTGGACATGTCGGAAAGCCCAACGGGCGTTCGGGCACGGATCGGATTTCTGCCGGAAGACCCGCCGCTGTACACGGAAATGACCGTGTCCGACTGTTTGCGGTTTGTCGGCGGGTTGCGTGGCATGCCGGACCAAGCCATCGAAGACCGACTGCCCAAAGTGCTTGCGCGCACCAACTTGGTGGACGTGGCCAATCGCGTCATCGCCGAACTCAGCCACGGATACCGCAAACGGGTGGGCATCGCTTCGGCCATCATCCATTCGCCCAAACTGGTCATTCTGGATGAGCCCATCAGCGGTCTCGATCCGGTCCAGATTGTGGAAATGCGGGCGGTGATTCGGGGACTAAAAGACGAGTGCACGGTCTTGGTGAGTTCGCACATCCTGTCGGAAATATCCCACACCTGCGATCGGATCTTGGTGCTCAACCAAGGCCGGTTGGTGGCGCAGGGAACGGAAACAGAGTTGGCTGGACGGTTCCACATTGGCGGTTCGGTGGACTTTCTGTTGCGCGGTGAGCTTGCCGAAATTCGCAGCGCGATTGAAGCGGTTGACGGCGTCAAAAAGGTGATTGATTTGGGCGCGAAAGACGGCATCGCGCACGTTCGCGTGTCGATGAGTCAAGACATCCGCGAAGAGTTGGCCAAGGCCTTGGTTGCCGCGGGAGTGGGCATTCGGGGCGTCGCGGAAGCCCACGATGAACTCGAAGGCATATTCCTCGAACTGACGGAAACGCTGTCTGGAGATGAGTCATGAAGACCATAGCGCTGCTCGTTCGACGCGAACTCAAGTCGTATTTTGACACCTCCTGGGGTTGGGTCATCCTGACCCTGGTGTTGGTGCTGGACGGCCTCCTTTTCAATGCATTCGCGCTCGGAAGCCGCGAACGGTATTCGGCCAATGTGTTGTCGGATTTCTTTTACTTTTCATCGGGAACGACGATGATCGCCGGCATTTTGCTGACGATGCGGCTCATCGCTGAAGAGCGCCAGACGGGCACATTTACGTTGTTGCAGACCGCGCCCATTTCCGCCCATGAGATTGTGTTGGGCAAGTTTCTCGGTGCATTTGGGTTTTTGGCGATCATCACAGCCCTTTCTGCATACATGCCCGCGCTCATTTTTGTGCACGGTCGGGTGAGCGTGGGGCAGATTTTGGTTGGGTACACCGGCTTGCTTTGCTTGGGGGCCGCCACCATCGCTGTGGGCACCTTCGCTTCTTCCATTGCGCGCAACCAGTTGCTCGCTGCGGTGTTGGGTGCGGGGTTCATGGTCTTTCTGCTCTTGGGTTGGATGCTGGGTCAGATGACCGAGGCTCCGCTCAACGGCGTGTTTTCCTACCTCGCCATTTTCGACCGCCATTTCCAGCCTTTCATGAAAGGGCGACTGAACATTGAAGGCGTTGTTTACTACGGCAGCATTTGCTTCGGGTTCTTGTTGCTTGCCACGCGGAGCTTGCAGCTGAGGAGGCTCGCATGAGCGCATCAGTGTTGTTGCATTTTGCGGGCCTGGGCCTGGTCCTGCTGCTCGGTCGTTTGGGCGGAGGGCCCACCAGTCTGCTGTTCCAAGCGCAAGCTGTGGGTTGGTTGATGATGATCGCGGCGTTGGTCATGACCGTTCGGAACTCGTCGAAAGAAGACGGTTCCCGTGCGGCTCGCCGGTGGTCGTTGATTGGTCAAGTTGTGGGGTTGCTTGGGCTGGCCGGCGTGTTGGTTCTGGGCCTCGATAAACTCGACGCATTCGGCTTCGATGACGAAGCGCGGTTGCGCGCGGAAGTCATGCTGAGTGCGATCAACGCGATCGCCTTGTTGGCGTCTTCTGCCTTGTTGTTGTGCGTCGATCGCTTGCGGGTCGCCAGCCCCGTGATGTTGCCCGCCCGTCGGGTCAACAATGCCGCTTACGCCGGCCTCAGCGTTGCGTTTTCAATCGCTGTGCTGTTCCCCGTGAACTTCCTGGCCAGCGAAAACAATGTGCGTTGGGACTACAGCTACTTCAAGACGGCCAGTCCCGGAGAAGTGACGCTTTCAACGGTGTCCAACTTGGACGAGCCGGTCCAAGCGTGGTTGTTTTTCCCCGCCCAACTCGATGTGACCGAAGAGGTTCGCACCTATTTTGACCAGATCCAGCACCCGATGCTGGAGGTTGCCTACGTGGACCAGGCGTTGGAAACCGAGCTCGCCAAAGAGCTGCGGGTCCAAAAGAACGGCACCATCGCTTTGGTTCGCGGAGAGGGGGATGACCAGCAAGTCCAGCGGATTCGGTTGGGCGATGAACTCGCCAAAGCCGAGCGAAAGCTGAAAAAGTTGGACGAAGAGGTGTCCAAGGCGCTGGTCAAACTCGCGGCCGATCCGCGGCGCGCGTACGTGACCGTCGGCCACGGTGAAATGTATTGGAAAAAGAGCGGCAGCGTGCTGCCGGCCCGAACCATTGAAGGCGTCAAGGCCGAACTCAAGCGCTTGAACTTCAAGGTGTCGGAACTGGGCGCTGTGGATGGGTTGGCGACCGAAGTCCCCGAAGATGCCGATGCGGTGTTTGTGTTGGGGCCCACCGAGCCGTTCTTGCAAGAAGAGTTGGCCGCGCTCGATGCGTATCGCCGTCAAGGCGGTGCCCTCATGGTGGCGTTGGATCCCGGTTCAAAAGCGGATGTGAGTTCGTTGTTGGAACCCATGGGCCTGGCCTACGCCGGCGACAAGATGTTGGTGGGCGACAACAACCACTGGGCGGCCACTCGGCGAATCACGGACCGATACAACATCTTCACCAACAAAGCTTCGACCCACCCGAGCGTGACCACGTTGTCGCGCAACAGCCGGACGACCGCCCTCCTCACCCCATTGGCGGCTCCACTGATTCAATCGGAAAGCCCACCCCACAAGGTGGAAATTACGGTTCGTACCCTGGGTGAAGTTTGGTTGGACTCCCAGCCGAACCTGCGGTTCGACGCCGCGACGGAAGAACGCAAAAGTTGGCCGTTGGCGGCGGCCATTTCGGGAACAGAAGAGAAAGATGAGTTCCGTGCCATCGTCATCGGTGATGCCACATGGGCCTCGGATTTGGTGCTTCCGCTATCCAAGGGAAACCAGGAGTTTCTTCGAGATGGCATCGCTTGGTTGGTGGATGAGCCCAGCCACGGCGGGACCGTAAACGACGAGGAAGACGTCAAGATTCGCCACACCAAGTCGGACGAAGCGTGGATGTTTTACGGTTCCACGCTCCTTGTCCCCGTGCTGTTGCTCGGGTTTGGGTTGATGCGGGTTCGTTCGCGTCGCAAGGGAGGAGAGGCATGAAACGCGCAGCGATGACGAGTGCAGTGATCTTGATGATCAGTTTGGGCGCTGCCTGGGTCGAGTGGACTTCGGAAGAAGCCGTCGATCTGGAAGGAAAAGTGGTGCTGCTGCAAGGCGATGCGGCCGAGATCACCGCGGTGCGCTGGGTGAGCGAGGACACCGAGGCGACCATTGCCCGACAGAGCGACGAATTGGGTTCGTATTTTTGGGTGGACTATGTGCGCTGGTCCGAGCGAAACCTGCCCGCCGATCGCACCGCGGATGACACCGGAGATGCCGAGGAAACCACCGAGCGCGTGGCTTCTCGGAGCGCATTCAAGTCCGCTGGCAAGAGCGATGATTTGATGGCCACGTTGAGCCCCATGGTGGCCCAACGGTCGTTGGTTGTCACCGATCCGGAGAAACTGGAATCCATCGGATTGGCTGAACCCACCTCAAGCATTGAGATTGATCGCGGTGGCCGAACCCAGAAGCTCTCGGTCGGTGGAGAATCGTACGGCTCCCGTGATTATTATGTGCGCCACGAAGACAGCGGCAAGATCTACCTGGTCGACCGTGATTTGATTCAACCGCTCAAGTACGCCCGGACGAGGCTTCCCGATCGAAGCTTGTTTGGTGGCGAAAGCGCTGACCTTGCGAGAGCCAAGGTGTCGGCCGGTACGGACGCGTTGGATTTGGTCCAAATCAATCCCGACGACGACACCAAATCCGCATGGGCGAAGGCCGATGCACCCGAAGTGGCGGCGGACCAGCCGACCACATGGATGAAAAAGTTCTTGGGACTCAAGGGAACCCGCTATGCGGATCCAGAGTCGCCTCCAGAAGGATTGGAGGCTCGATTCACGGTGGCGTTGGTGGGTCGAGAGGCCACAACAACGGTTGCCGTCACCCAAGTCGGAACCGATGGCGACTGGTACGCCCAATCGGAACACACGCGCGGGCTCATCAAGTTGGTGCGAAGCGGGGCCAATGGTTTGGCCGACGATGTCGAAGGTCTGCTGAGTCAGTAGCGTTACTGAATGTGGACCGCGACTACAGTCACGTTGTCTTCGGTTCCGTGCTCGATGGCTTTTTGCACCAGGATCTCAGCGAGATCTTCCGGGGCGTTGGTCCGACAGATTTCGGCGAGCGCTTCGTCGTCAAGCGGATCGGTGAGCCCATCCGAGCACAGAATGAACACGTCTCCGGGATCGACGGGGCGCGTTGAGGTATCGGGCTCGACGGGCCCGTGATAGCCTACCGATTGCGTGAGGATGTTCTTGTGAGGCACGATTCGGGCGAGTTCGGGCGTCAGTGTTCCGGCATCGATTTCTTGTTGGACCACTGTGTGGTCCCTCGTGAGTCGGTGAAGCCTGTCGTCCCGAAACAGGTAGATGCGGCTGTCCCCCACGTGCCCAAGGTGCGCCTCATCGTCTTCGATGAGCAACACCGCCAATGTGGTGCCCATGCCGGTGTGAACCGGATTGGCCAACGCGGTTTGGCGGATGGAGATGGAGGCTTGGTTCATGGCGTAGCGCAGTCGCTCACGGATCTCTTCTTCTTGGTCCATGCTGGCCCGATCGAGTCGGGTTTCATCGGGATTGACCGAGCCCAAGAGCACCGATTGCACCGCTTCAACGGCGATGGCGCTGGCGATTTCACCGGAAGCATGGCCGCCCATGCCGTCGGCGACAACAAAGAGTCCAGATTCAACATCGACGAGGAAGCAGTCTTCGTTGCTTTCTCGGACGGGGCCGGGGTCGGTTCGGGCGACGGCATCAAGCTGCATGAGGCTCCTTCAGCGGGTTGGCTGACGATTGTAGACGATTTTGTGTGGAACAAGAAACACGGAACTGCGGCATGACCACGAGCGCAACGTCGTTTGTGCCGGCAGCCGGCACTCAAATCGGTGACTACGAAGTCATTCAGGAAGTGGGCCGGGGCGGAATGGCCATCATTTTGTCGGCTCGCCATGTGGTCACTGAAGAGCTTCGAGCCATCAAGTTGGTGTTGCCCGGCGGGCATCAAGATGAAGTCATTCGTCGATTTCATTTGGAGTTCGATATTTTGGCGCGAATGGATCACCCGGGCGTTCTTCGGGTGTTCGAGACCGGTGAGCATGAGGGCCGGCCATACATTGTCATGGAGTTCATTCATGGCATGGAGTTGGGCGTTGCTGTTGAAGGGTGGATGGAGCATTCGCCAAGGGCGCGGTTTGCGAAGGCGAAATCCGTTTTGGTCTCGGTCGCCAAGGCCCTGGAGTACGTGCACAGCCAAGGTTTGGTTCATCGCGATGTGACCCCGTCCAACGTGATGCTGCTCGAGGATGGATCCATTCGACTGATGGACTTCGGCGTGGTGAAGGAACCCGGTGCGGACTTGACCACGGTCGGTGAAGTGGTGGGGACGGCGGCCTACATTGCACCCGAACAAATCAACGGTACCCGCGTGGATTCGCGCACGGATTTGTATTCTTTGGGAGCGGTGTTGTACTTGATGCTCACTGGCAAGCGGCCGTTCACGGCCCGAACGCTGGCCGGGTATTTGGACAAGCATTTGCACCGACCGGTTCGACCGCCCCGTGAGTTGATCCCCACGATCCCCAAATTTTTGGATGATGTGTGTGTCCGACTGTTGTCCAAAAGTCCAGCCGACCGTTTTGGGTCCGCCAGTCATTTGTTGCACGCCTTGGACGAAACCGCTGCGGGTGATGACTTGTTGGATTCGGGCAGTTGGAATCCGGGGGTGATCGGTCGTGCTGGCGAGTTGGCCCAAACCCGCGAGGCGGTGGCCCGGCTTGCCGCGGGTGCCGGAGGCTTGCTGGTGTTGGAAGCGACCTATGGAATGGGGCGGACGGCCTTGGCCGCCGAAGCCGTGACTCAGGCCAAACGGTTCGGGATCATGACGTCCATCGGGCGAAGCACCGCTCCGGACCAGCGGGCATTTGAAAGCTACCGGGAACCCTACGATGCGCTGGTCGACGATTCGAGCGGGCCGACTGCGCTGGCGGTGGCTTTTGGTGCGCGCAATGCCGGAGACGCCACCCTTGAGAAGTGGAGGGTCTTTTCGGCGTTCAAAGGGTTGCTGGAACAGCAAGGCCCCCATTTGTTGGTGTTGGACGATCTCGATCGAGCGGACCGGGGATCCATCGAAATGACCGAGTATCTGGTTCGAAATTTGGTTGGCGAGTCCAATGCACCGTTGTTGATTGTGGTGACCCGCGAGCCCCCGGTTGGGCTCGATGGGTTGCGAGATCTCATGGACGAAGAAACCACCGGAGTGGAGCCTGAGTTGATTCGCTTGGGGCCCTTGGCGGTGGGAGCCGTGGAGGAGTTGCTGCTTCGGTTGGTCCACGACGAACCGCGGGTTCGGGTTTTGGCCAACCGGTTGCACCGGGAAGGCGAAGGCGTACCGTTTTTCATCCGAGAGATGCTTCGGGGTTTGATCGAAGAGGGAGTGATTGAGCGGGGCGAGAACAATCGTCGGGGCCGCATCACCCTGGATTCGCAAGCGATTTCGGAAAGCACCCTGCCCGTTCCTGCGTCGATTCGAGACGCCATCAAAGAGCGGGTTGCGCCTTTGAGCGCGGAAGCGAAAAACTTGATGGGCGTGTTGGCGGTGGCTCGGGCTGAAATGGACGCGGACTTGTTGTCTTTGGCGTCATTGTTGGACACCGAACGAATCTTGAGTGTGGTCAGTGAGTTGATCGAAGCGGGCTTGGTGCGGGAACGTCAGGTCGGCGAGACCGAACGCTTTGAGTTGTCGCAAAACCGATTGCGTGATGTGGTGATTGAGGAACTCTCTGTGAGCGTTCGTCAGCAAATTCACCGGCGGATCGGGGAAGGCCTGGAGCGCATTCATCGGCGTCGTGTGGATTACGTTGTGGAGTCCTTGGCCCATCATTTTGAACAGGGCGAAGTGGCCTCGAAGGCGTATCCATACCTGATCCAAGCCGCCGACAAGCTGATGCAGAGAACGTTTGTTCGCGAAGCGCTGGAATACCTTGATCGTGCGCTGCGCATCGAGCCCGATGCTCGCGAGTACATGACGTTGGACGACGCCGACACTCGGTTGGCGGACTTGCGCTTGAAGCGGGCCCGTGCGCTGTACCACCTGGGGCAGTTGGCCGAATCCGCGGTGGAGTTGGACGCTGCGGGGGCATTGGCGGAAGAACAGTCGGACCCCCGCCTGCAGATTGGTGTTGCGACCGAAGTGGGGTTTCAAACCCGGCGGGTTCGGCAACTCGATGAAGCCGAACGAAGTTTGCTGCAAGCCATCGATTTGGCGCGCGAACACGGTGAAGGCCGCATGGAGATTTTGCCCCTGTACGAGATGGGCGGTGTGGCCTGGTCTCGAGGTGATCTGGAAGCGGCTCGCAACTGGTGGGTCGAAGGGTTGGCTCGGTCTGAGCAGTTCAATGAAGAAACCCGGTTGGCCTGGGGCTACGGTGGATTGGGTTTGTTGGCGATGTGCAAAGGGCAGAGCGCCGAGGCCCGCCGAAAACTCGAACAAGCGATAGAGGTGTGCGAACGGCATGGGTTGATGGAGCGCCTCACCGTTGCGCGCATCAACTTGATCGAGCTGTACCACTTCACCGGCAATTTCCGAAAGGGACTCCAGATATCGGATGACACTGTCAACCAATGCCGGGAGGTCGCCTACCGAGCGGGCGTGGGCTTGGGCATGCGCTACCGCACGTTGATGTTGACCGACATTGGTCGGTATGGGGAGGCCATGGAAAACGCCATGGCCAGTTTGAAATTGCACCGCGATATGGACAACAAGGAAGACGAGCTGGCGTCGCTGGTGGTGGCTTGCCGCACCGGGCTGGCTCAGGGCGTTGTCGATGAAATCGAGCCGATGTTGGATGCCACCACTGAACTTCTGGAAGGGTACGACACCGAAGGGTTTGCTCCGGTGGTGCACGCATGGCGGGCCCGGATGTATGCGATGCAGGGCCGCATGAGTGAGGCCTGCGATGCGGCCGAATTGGCCAGTCGGTCTGAGGTGCGCGCGTGGCCGGGACAACGGGCTCGTGCAAACTTGAACCTGGCTCGAGTGTATCGGTTGCTCGATGCGCGAGATCAGGGGCTTCGGTTGGCCGAAGAGGCGCTTCGAATGGCGGACGCCAGTGGGTACCGTCACTACGCCATGCGGGCGCGCCAGTTGATCATTGAGTGCACCGACGATGA
>Ga0115012_10000664_pt1 | contig 19586 bp, 30 predicted proteins | sample TroAtlMetagenome_FD_88706 | JGI IMG/M metagenome (GOLD analysis project Ga0115012, IMG submission 88706) | Marine eukaryotic phytoplankton communities from Atlantic Ocean - Tropical Atlantic ANT10 Metagenome | ecosystem: Environmental > Aquatic > Marine > Oceanic | place: Tropical Atlantic...
ACTTGCAGGTTACATAGATCACATGAAGGCAGACCTGTTCGAAGATTGTTGGAGTCAAGCAACCAAGAAACACATCAAGACCTCTTTGGTACTTTACATAAGATCCATGCAGAAGCAGTTGGCACCCATGGGGTATCACTACAAAGCACAGGACATAGAGGGCAAACAACATCTAGAACACGTGATACCACAGAACAAGATAGTGACTGCATATCTACATGACAAGATATCAGCAGAAATGATGTTGCAGATGCCATTGTGCCTGATCGATGACACAGACAAGCACATACTAGAAGGTGACTGGCAACAGGCAGGAAATTGGGAATACCCATTCCGTAGATACAAGTTGGCAGGATACACAAAAATCATTAAAGATGTGCGTGGCAATGTGGTTGATCTAGACACTTACACTTTAAAGGATCATTTCAAAATGCTTGGGGTGGTTGACCTAATTACCTGATCAGTATATAATTAAGGAAAGCAAACAATCCAGAAGCGGCAAATGGGCAGTATCTCGTTTGTAATCTAAACTTTGGAGACGCTCTACGTCGATGATGGATGGATAGGCCACACGCTGGCTAGCGGTGTGTGTGTCGAGGCTGTTCCAAGTTGTCCCTGGATTGTTTGTCTTTAACTATATACATTTCATGAGCAAGAAAACAAAACAACTACTAGAAAACTTAAACAAGATCACTGCATCTAAAACAAATCCTGTACCAATACCTAACACCAGGGTATACCTACCAGAAACAAACAAGTTTTGGAAATCACAACTGACAGACGGAATACATGAATGGCCTAAGGAGTACCACAAAGGTCCATGGAACAAGGTAGTGGATGAAGACGGCGTGGTCGACTACTGGGCCCCCTTTGACAGAATATATGGAGGTCTTGCCCCTAATTCACAGAGACTGGTTCAAAAGGATGGCTCGGAATATCAGGGCAAACTGTATCCAAAAAGAAGACTAATCAAACACAAGACCATGCTGGGAGAAGAGAAAAACTTCTACTCACGATGTTTAGTCACAGCAGACGGCAGATGGTTTGACAACAGTGGATTCCCCATAAACCCACCTAAACAAGAGGAACAGCAAGAAGAGGAACAAAAAGAGGAAGTAGGATTTGCTAGAAGAGAACTTACTGAAGAAGAGAAAGTCGAACAGGCCAAATGGAAACAGAGAGCAGAGTCAGATATGCTCAAGAAGTTAAAATAGTTCAATAAATATCTCCTGTAACGCCATCGTTCAGATGACGTGGGACAAAACGGACCTGCTGAGTTGAAAGAAATTCAGGGATCGACATAGGATTGTATGTTGCATCTATTTTTAAAAGGCCCGCCCTATGTGGAACCCCTCCACTAACATCATTAACAATGTTGACTGGAATCGGAGGGTATGTTATACTCATAAGTCATGTATGAATTAATACTTGCATTTATAACGGGCTCAAGTCTCGGAGTCATCTCCGGAATCATACCCGGACTGAACGTATTCGTTTCAATACTTTTAGTTTTCCCACTGTTATTAACGTGGGATCCGACCAGCATCATGTTCATGTACATTAGTCTTGCTAGTGTACATCAGTATTTTGGCAGTGTGAGTGCCACAGTTTTCGCCATACCAGGCAGTAACACTAGTCTACCTGCTCTGCAGGAAGGACATTCTATGTTCCAAAACGGCAGAGGTTCAGAAGCAATAATGACGGCGGCCATTGGCAGTTTCATAGCCAGCATGTTCGCAATAGTCCTGATACACTTCTCACTGCCTTTGCTTGATATTTTCTACCAGATGTTCAATACACACATTCAGGTGTTCCTGTTGAGTATCGCTTGTATCACAATCATAATATTCTCAGGCAACAGGATCTGGATAAGTTTCCTATTCTGGTTGGTTGGAAACCTATTGGCTATGGTGGGTTATCATGATTTCTATGGTGGATGGGACTTTGCCACGTTTGGTATTAACGCACTTTATTCAGGTATAGATCTATTGCCTGTGATGATATCACTGTTTGTTGTGCCTGTGTTTGCAAAGGCATGGAACAACGGAGGCAAGATTGAATTCGATGGAGTGACCATGAGTGGATACATATCGGCCGCTCGCACCATGTTGACAAAGATGAGAGCCACATTGGCCAGAAGCAGTGTGATAGGTGCACTGGCAGGATTCGTGCCAGGGGTGAGTTGGGGACTCTCCACAAAACTTGCATACATCACAGAACTGATGTTGCGAAAGAAGAAAGGGATATACAATGAGAAAGGTGATGTGAACTGTCTTGTGGCGGCGGAAACGTCAAACAACGCAGGCGTCTACACTTCCATGGTGCCCATGATTTTTGCAGGTATACCGATAACTGCCAGTACTGCACTGGTATACAACATACTTCTATTCCAAGGAATGGTGCCAACAGTGGCATTCTTCCAGAGCCTGTATGAGATAGTGCTGATAGGTTTCGCACTCAGCAGTATACTGGGACTGTTCATAGCAGGGAAGTACGTCAACTTCCTGAAGGTATTTTCAGGACTTAATTTAAAAGTATTCTATTCAGGAATTTTTGTGCTATTGTTGATCATTTGCTACACGACAGCACAGAAGACATTCGCAGGGTGGGACAATATGGTAATATTGGCCTGTCTCTTACCGTTTGGATACTTGATCAGGAGATTCAATACAATGCCATTGATTTATGGTTTTGTATTACACGATATTTTCTTAGAAGGGGTTTACAGACTACAATCTTTCTATTAAAATAACACTAACAATAAAAATATTATTTTTATTTTTAGTACTAACAATAAAAAGGAAAAAAAACAAATGATAAACATGAAAAAAATGATATCTATGATCACATTAGTGTTCACGATATTAACGATGACATTTACCTCTTCTTTTGCTGATGACCAACCTAGTTGGGAAAAAGGCACAGGTGATGTGAATGTTTTACTTTACTACAGACCAGGTGGAGCATATGACAGAATGAATCAATCAGTATTGATTCCTCTATTAGGTGACTCTTACGGAGAAGTAAAGGCAATCAGAGGTTGTGCAAAAATGATCGACTATCTGAAAAACACAGACGAGAAAGTGTTTGGTATATGGGACTGGTTCTCAACAAACGTACCAACCGAGGATGGAAAACAGAATCCATGCCACATGGAGATGAAAAACATTGTGAGCATCGCTTACAGTTTCCCATACCATGCTTGTCATGTGAAGGGTGCAGAAGGTCGTGGACTTGATGACTTTATCAACGGTAAAGGCATCAGAGTAGGTATCAACGGAAATGGAATTTACAAAGGCCAGGCCGCTGATGTTATATTAAAAGCCAACCCAACTGCAAAGATAATCCCTTACAGTAGCAGTAGGAAATACTTGCCTGCTCTACAGAGTGGAGAGGTAGATTATCTTTATGCTGGACAGAACAGAGATTGGATGACTTGTTTCGCATCAACTGATGTTAACGAAACACAGTACACAAACTTTGCAGAGTTCAGTTCTAGTGATATCGCAGACAAGAACACTTATCCAGTGTTTGTTGCTTTCAACATGTCAATGAAGGAAGCCACTGCTCTTGCTAAAAAGATACACACTAGTAAAGAACTTCCGGCTTACTTTGAAGTAAACGGAGACCCAAGACCACTACCAAAAGAAGTCAACTACTCAAGAAGCAAACAGTTGAAGTTTCTTAAAAATTGGCACCAAGGCCTTTTGGACTTGATGTAATCGGAGGAGTGGTGAGTGTTATACTACAAAGTAGGAAAGCAAACTTACTACACCAACGTCGATGCTCTGGCGGCATTCACAAAGGATACCAGCCAGAGCCTCGAGCTCAAATTAAAATACAAATTCATAGACAATACCGCACTGTGGCGTAAGGAACCGCCACTACACATCAACCACTACGCAGACATGAATGCCAGGATACTACGTGACAGGTATGACCGGCTGGAACTGAGATACAGTGGTGGCACAGACAGTCAAACAGTACTAAGAAGTTTCATAAGGGCAAATGTAAAAATCGCAGTGCACCACATGGCAACTTCAACAATATCAAAATTCACAAACGATCTTTATGACCACAACAAGAAAGACTTCGAAAGGGTAGCAAAACTGGACAACGTGATAGAATTCAAAACCCATCATGCCCATGACATGTCTCAGAAGGAGTTTGAAAAAGCTCTCAAGATATACCATGGTCACATTGGCACGGCATTACAGAACACAGGCATGGCTTGGATGTTTGGAAATGACAACTGTATTTTCAATTTAGATGTGCCTGAGAAGAATGGATACGTTTTTGGAAAAGAAAAGCCACATTTAGTGATAAAGGATGGCTGGTGGAACTGGACGGTAAATGACGCTATGTTCAGTGACTGCCATTGGAACTTTGAAAAGGGAGACATGGTTTGGTTTTGGTTCAGTGACGATGTTCCTGAGATACAGATCAAACTCACACACTTACACATACGTGCGATAGAAGAAGTGGCAAGGATAGAGAAAGTGAAAATCACGAAACAGTGGTTGGAAGATGTGCAAAGAGCAGACAGCAAGTGGTACAATTTCATACTGGCATTCTGTGGTTACGAAGGACTAAACCCTGTGCTGAACTCGGTTAAACCTAAATTAAGCGATCCAGCAGGAACCAGGGTAGACGAATACAGGAAATACAATGACAAACAAGGCATCACAAACTTGTACGCAGAGTATGGACAAGACATAAAGAAGAATCTCAGAAGTGACTTCTATGAACTAGGAGATGCAGATCCCGAAAGGACTTACTCAGGCGAAGAAGTGATACACGTGGCGGGTGTTTGGACAAAACCAATACGTATAAAACCAGTTTCTTCCGAGTTGCTACCAGGATCAGACACAAAATCCGCATAAATGCTGGCTTTTCAGCCGGTTGACTGTTTACCATTACCTGTTATAATAGTGGTAACAAAAAGGAGAAATACGTTATGTATAAATGTTCAGCAAAAGCAAGTTTGGTTTTAGATCAGATTAGATCTAGATGCCAAGAGGACACGCAAACTAACAACAAGTGGAGAGGTAGATCAGGAAACTATATGTATATCATGGGCAGAGAAAATGCAGATGGTAAGGCAACAGGTGTTGTTCATAAGATTTCTGAAGATAGTTCTCATAAGTTATGTGGTTCATTCAAGATTATGAGTGATGGTATAATCACAAGGTTCACAGGTTTGTCAAAAGCAGACTGGAACAATGCGATGAGAAATGCAGAAGCAGAGTACAAAGTAAAGTACAATGCAGAAACTACAGAACCAGCAACAGAACAGAAAGTTGCAGTTTAAATTTGACGATGCGTCTATAAGCAAGTGGGTTCGAGTACCCTAGAGTGCCAACTAAGGCCAATGCAGTAAAAAATCTCGGCCCACACGCATCTTTAAATAAAAGGAATTATGCAAAAACACGACTTTAAAAAATCTAATAGCACAATTAAATGGGTAGTACTCACTATTGTATTAGTCGCAGTTGTTATTGGTGGATCATTTATTAGTGGTACATTTTATCCTAACAATTGGACAGTTGATAAAATAGAGGACGAGTTTCATAAAAAAGAATTAAGCCAAGTACAGATGCTTGGACTAACAGAACCAGAATTTGAATACACAGACAAAGCAACATTTTTGACAGCAACAAAAAAATGTGTGGAGTACTTAAACTATACGACAGATAGATTGAGTAGGGTACCTACTAGCATTATAATTGCCATGGCGGGTGTTGAATCAGGTTGGGGTACAAGTAGATTTGCAACAGAAGGTAATGCATTATTTGGTGTAAGAACTTGGGATCTAAAAAATGTTCCACACATGAAAGCATTAGGAAATCCAGATGCTAGTTGGGGTGTTAAAAAATATAAATCTAAATGTGAATCTGTTAAAAATATGATTGATATATTAAACAGACACCCTGCATATAAAGAATTTAGATCTGAAAGAGAATTACAATTAGACGCAGGTAAATGGAACTATCGTAAATTAATGGTAAGAATGAGTGCTTGGAGCACCAACCCAGATTACGCAGAAATCATATTACAAGCGATAGTTGACAATAAATTACCCTAATAGTATAATAAACTATGGGATTCATACAGTTGAAACTACCTAAAAGAATCAATCACAAGATAGAGAACTCTAAAAGAAACAGAGAAGCACTAGCACAACACAAAAAATGGTTGGAGTCGCAGGGTCTCGATGACAAAACATTAAAGAAAAGACTTAAAGATTTCAAAGGTTATGAGATACCAAAGTATGAGAGAGATCCTAATCTTCCTCAATGTTCGGACAAGATACCTGTAGGCATAGGCAGTAAAAAAGAACGAATGCAGTACTCCGGAGAGAGAAAACTACTTGGCATAGGCCTTATGCACAAAAGCAACCTTGTTCCTGTGTGGGACGAAGAAGGTGCAAAAGAAATTACCTTGATGAAGGGCAACAAATAAGTATGTGCCTATGGCACGTATCGGAAGAAAATCAACACTAGAATGGATCAAAGAAGATTATAGGTCGAACCCTATGAGATTCTGTTGCGAGGTAGTTGGTATGATGTCCAATCTAATCGCTTCGTTGATCCTAATGTGGTATTCACCAAACCCACCAATGTTCATCGCATATATCTTTTTCCTGATTGCAACGGTGTTCCTAATGTATGGTGCGTTCAGTCGTAAGAGTTTTGGTTTTACTGTCATGTATTTGGTATATTTGGGCATAGATGGCATAGGATTCATCAAAACCATACTATAAAAACCTAGCAAAATCAACACTTTTAGCAAGATCAACTTTGGTTGACGTATTTGGAAATCATGCTATAATTGTTTTATGATTAGACTAATAATATTGTTTGCAATCTTTCTTGCAGTGTATCCAATGATTGGAGATGGATGGGCACAGTTCAACAACGACTTTAATGTTGATGGTGTGTTTAATTTCATTTCTAATTTGTTTGCATCACTAGATGGAATTATTGACAAATTACAAGGATAAGGATAATATGAAAAACCTAACAAAAATGATTATGGTTGTAGTAGCAGGTCTTATGTTGGCACAATGTTCAACTTACAAGATCAAACCAGACATGAACAAAAGTGGAGTAGTTGACAAGACACCTAAATGGTATGTTGATTATGATCACGAAACTTTGTTCAAGTATGTGGAAACTGGTACGGCTGTATCACCTGACTTAGAACTGGCAGTTAAAAAAGCAGTTCTGTTAGCAAAGGCAAAACTTGTGGATAGAATAAATGGTGAAGTTAATAACAGAACCACTATCACAAAGAACGAAGCAGGCACTAACGAGGATCTAACGGTATCCGCTGGATCACAAGATGTTATTGTTAATATAATTGAAGACACTCTTGCAAGAGGTTACGAAGTTAAAAAGCAAGAAATCTTTCTAACTAAACACAAATCATACAGAGCATATGTGATGGTTGAGTTAAGCAAGAAAGAAGTAGAAGCAATTATAGAGGCAGTGAACAAAAAACAGACTGCTTTAATAAATGTTGATGCTATCAATAAACAAGCCAAAGAAATATTAAACTAGGGCATCATGAAAAAAACAACGATTTTTAAATTCGTTGCCCTAGTTATAATGACTTTGGTAATACTATTCAACTATGTTGAAAGAGCAGAAGCCGGCGGACCATGGATCAATCAGTACTGTGATGTTGAAGTCACACAGATAAGAGTGGTAGATCAACAAGGCAATGTAATAGAAAACAGGGTAGAAGAGAAAATGGTGTGCAAAGATGGAGCATCAGACTTCTTGTTTGACATGGGTATAGCAGATTCATGCCAGATGTACACTTGGGACATGCCGGTAGGCGAGGTTCTTATAACACAAAGGCAGATTATCTGCCAGAAAATAGATGGAGAATATGAGATTGTTCAAGGCTATCATAGTATCGATTAGTTTATTATTTGCGACTGTGGCTTGTGCAGGTACTACAAGCAATAAAACACCCAATGATACCAAAGGATACATAGGTGATATGCCAGATCCTATCTGGTTAGGCAACGACGTAGAATACAGTATGCCTGCATTCTTGTTCAGACGCACACAATTCCTAAGATTTAATCTAAACAAAGAAGAGAAAAAAATGCACGAATCAGCAGTTTTCTTCGCTCTATCCAACACACAGAATGGCAAAATTGTCAGTTGGTATAGTAAAGAGCGTCTGGCCGCTGGTAAAGTGAGGGTAATACATTCCTACGAAATTTCAGGCGGATACTGCCGTACATACCAAGCATTAATCAAATTAAACGGCAAAGAACGACACATGACCAATAATGCCTGTAAATATATAGGTTCTCCAAGTTGGTCCTTTTATAAATAATTCATATAAATAAGTACATAAGACAAAGGATTTAAACTACTATGGCAACAGTTGAACCAAAAGCATTATACGGTGTTTCTCCAGCAGAACCACAAATGACATATTTCACAGTATCAATAGCACAGAGTGCCTTTTTAGATACAGAAACAAACAATGGCGGAAGAGTTTCACCATGTGTAGCATCAGATTTCGCTACTAAACCAACTACATTAGAACAATCAAAACTAGTATCAAGAGGTAACTTGAGATGGAAAATGATGATGGAGTCTATTGGTATTAGAACAAACTTCAAGGTTCATAACATTGTAACAACTTATGCCAGTGACGCAGGTGACACACCAATTGGTACACTAGCATTTGGTTTGGTATTTGACAATCCAGACTACATACCTACAACAGGTACAACAATTGACGGATCAACAACTACAACAACAAAAGCACAATACATCAGAGATAAAATTGCAGAAGCACTTAACAGTACAAGAACAGAGAACATGAGTGTTTATGATCCAACTGAGACTGCTAGTGTTGTAGATCAAGAATTAAGAAACTTGTCCATGACTGCGGCACCTGTAATGACAGTATCAACTGGTGAAATAGTTGATGCAATCACAGTTACGGAAGTGACAGCATTCGCACCTAACACTAGCGGACAATTAGTTGCTGACGTGTCATTGACTTACACAGAAGAGTAATCTAAATTACCAAACAATTCAATAGCATATAAACCTGGTTTGTGTTATAGTTAAATATAATAAATTATGTTTATAGCAATTCTAACACTACTATCAGCACTATCCATATCCGGAGTAGCGATCTTCTATTCGGTAATTGGTCTAGCGACCATATTCCCAGGAGCATTTGTACCTGTTGTGATTATGGGCGGTGTGTTGGAAGTGGGTAAACTGATAACGGCCTCATGGTTGTACAGGAACTGGAGATTCACTCCGTTCATGCTCAAGACCTATCTAACGACGGCTGTAATAATATTAAGTTTGATAACAAGTATGGGTATCTTTGGATTCTTATCCAAAGCACACCTGGAGCAGAACCTTGCATCTGACACATTAATACAACGTATAACAATACTCGAAGACAAGATAGAGAGTGAGAAGATGTCTATTGAAAGACAGATGCTGATTATAAACAGGGCAGAAAAATCAATAAGCAGAGACAGTGGAACAGCCACTGGTGACATTGAAGTACAACAATCAATCATAGCAGATGCTAACGAAAAATTAAAAACACTACTTGCGGTCGAGACCAACACGGTGAGAGACCTCAACGATAGACTAAAAGTATTAGATAAAAATGTTAGTGATGTTCTTACATCAAACAAATCATTCTTTAACGAAGAGAAAGCGGCCGCGGATCTTAAAGCATCACAGAAAGAAGAGAGGGCCGAGATAGCAGTCAAAGTTAAAGAAGCACAAGAAAGAATAGCAGAATTAAAAGCAGATCACAAAGTAGAGATTGCAAAAGCACAGGAGATCATAGCAAATATGCGATCTGGATCTCAGGACAACAAAGGACAATTTAACAAAGAGATAGAACAAGCAGAACAAAAGATATTTGATTCACAAGGCAGAATAGACTTGTTTATAGTTGAAAAGCAACCACTTGAGAAAGAGATGCTGACACTAGAAGCAGAGATAGGTCCTGTGAAGTACATAGCCGCATTGGCTGTGGATTGGGGTATAACGGACCAAGTAGAAACTAGCAAGGCTGTAAGATGGGTTATCTTAATTATAATTTGTGTATTTGATCCACTTGCGGTATTACTATTAATTGCGGCCAACCAAAGTTTAATGAGAAGGTTCCCACCAGAACCACCTAAGCCACCGGAAATTGTAGACCTAGAAAAACCAGATGATGAGGGAGTTGATCTTAAATGGAACGCAGTTATGCAGAAGGCAAACACAGCGGCTAAGATGGAACAGGCGACAGAACAATTGAAGGAATGGAAAGAGAAACTAGAAGCATTCAACAAAAAGGTTCCAAAACCAGAAGACAAGCCAGTCGAAATCATACAAGAAGGCCTTCAAAAAAAAACTGAAGACAAAGAAATAGTAGCAGATAACTTGAAAGACGGGTTTGATCCTGCCGAAGTAGAGGGCTACGAAGAGTTCAATAAAAAATATGAAACGCCAAAAGTTGACAAAGAAAAACAACTAGAAGAATTCAAAAAAAGAGAAGAAGCAGAACAAAAAGCATTGGAAGAGTATGCACGTAAAGCCAGAGAAGATGAAGAGGAACAGTTGTACGAGCAGTCTATATCAGAACAAATAGAAGAAGTAATGGAGCCTGAAAGAATCAAACCAGACTTCACAGAAGTGCTTGAACCCGAAGCACCGATAGAAAAGCCAAAGAAAAACACAGTAGCATCACTGGGTCAAAGAATAGTAGAAGACAAGACAGGTAAGGTGGTAACGCCCCCAAAGCCGGAGATGACCGATGAAGAACGAGTCGGAATGCTTAACAAGTTTCATCAAGAGCATGGCAAGTTTGAAGACATAAGTGCTGATGAATTAAAAGTAGAAAGAGACGAGAGTAATAGAGCACAATATCTAGCAGATGTTTCTTTAAGCAAGGAAGAAGCGGCACAGCAAGGACCAATCACAGAATCAAGGATGGCTTTCTTTCAAGATATGATAGACGATATCCTGAGAGGTGATTTAACATTTGAAAATGTGCCAGAAGAGAACAGAAAGATAATCGCACAGATAATGGATCCTGAAATAGACAATCCTCAAATTGTAACAAAAGGGTCTGCATTAAATGAACAACATCCAAAGGGCATTGAAGAAACTAGTGCCGAAGGTCTCAAAGAGAAATTCATGATAGAACCTAAGACAGAAGAACGTCCTATGACAGACGAAGAGTTGGACGCACTGTTGGAAGGATTCGAAGAAGACACACCAAAAGGTAAAACTAGAACGGTGATCAAAGATGGCAAACGTATCTTTGTTCCTGTAGAGGACGATCCTGCATACATTCAAAACGAAGAGCAGAGCGATCAAACGCTTTGGCAGAAATCTAAAGAACTGGACATACCAGAACCAGAGAAGAATGAAATTATTTTACCAGAATTAAAAAACACTGTGGAGGAAGTACCAGAGATTGCAGAGTCCATAGGTATAGAACAGAAAATAGCAGATGATAAGTTTAACAAGTACAGAAAGAGATTGACGAGTGAGGAAGACTACCACCAGAGAGTAGAAGCAAGGATAAACGACCTGATAACTAGATTAGAGAATAAGGAAATAAAACTTTCGGACTTGTCCGATGAGGATCAACAAGTTATAATAAACATATTGAACCAAAATGACTGAAGACAAAAGCATAAGACAAGGTAACAAAGAAGAGAAAAAAGGCTACTCTGCAACTGGTGAGAAGTTGGAACTGCGTAAGAAGATGGGCACCATAACGATGGTCACCCCACCAAGTTTCTTTCAGAACCAGAACAGGAGTTTCTGTCTCATAAACCTCAGCAAAAAGGACAAGGACAATTTCGCTGATCAGATAAACAAATACTTTCCAAAAGATGACCTAACCATATATCTATGGGATGACAACAACTTCTCAGCACTTGATCCTTTTGCCGCGGAAGATCCCGAATACGAAAAATACTTGGAGGGATGGAAACCAAACGCCAAAGGTAGAGATTACACATGGCTGTTGAATGCCTGCAGGGCCTCAACCACTGTGATACTGAACATGGATTACAGTTCAAACCAGATGAAAGTTTGGTCGGGTTACATACTGACCATGGCTAAGACATGGTTCCTGAACTCAAACCCAGACGACTCGGCAAGTTTTGGTGTACTGAATCGTAACAAGATAAACAACTTCCAAGAACTATTCCCTAAAATCAAAAAACTTAAAGACAGTCAATAATGTCAGAGGAATCACTGATATGTTCCTTTTGCAGTAAGTCACGTAAAGATGTGACAAAAATGATAGTGGGTGCAAGTAAGACTGCTATCTGCAATGAATGTGTCAAACTTTGTGTTGAGATACTTGACGAAGATATAGTCAAGGCACGTAAGGAACAATTATATTCGGGTGATAAAGAAATACTGAATCCAGTGTTAATTAAAGAACACCTCGATCAATATGTGATAGGACAGGACGCCGCTAAAACTGTGCTGTCGGTAGCAGTGGCAAATCACTACAAAAGGATCGTACAGCCACCAATAGACTTTGACCTAGACAAATCAAATGTGATGGTTCTCGGAGCCACTGGTGCTGGTAAGACGTTGATGGCAAGAACAATAGCAAAATATTTAGAAGTGCCGTTCGCCATAGCGGACGCAACAACACTCACAGAATCAGGATACGTTGGAGAGGATGTGGAGAATGTTGTGCAGAAACTTTACGCAAACGCCAAAGGCGACATAGAGAAAACACAGAGAGGTATAATATTCATAGACGAGATAGACAAGATATGTAGAAAAGGGGAAAATACATCACTGACCAGAGACGTGTCAGGCGAAGGTGTACAACAAGGACTGCTTAAAATTGTTGAAGGAACAGAATGCAGGGTACCTCCTCATGGTGGACGTAAACACCCAGATCAGCAGACAGTCACTATTGATACAAAAAATATCTTGTTTATAGTAGGTGGTGCTTTTACAGAACTAGAAAAACAAATTAGATCCAAGACAGCAGGCGGCATGGGATTTGGAACAAAACTAAAAGACCAGGATGAAAAAAATTATCTATCAGAAGTACAACCTGAAGACCTTATAAAATATGGATTGATTCCGGAGTTTGTGGGTAGGTTTTCTATGATCACCAACATAGATCCACTTTCGGAAGATCAATTAATAAGGATATTAACAGAACCAAAAAATGCAATACTTAAACAGACCAAGTACCTATTTGGTTTAGATGACATAGATATCGAATTTACCAAAGACGCAAAGGTTTCTATAGCCAAGAAGGCTAAGGCCCTTGGGACAAATGCAAGGGGACTAAAGAATGTTGTGGATTCAACAGTCCTAGCATATCAGTTCGACGCCGCAGAGATGAGAAACAGAGGAGTATCTAAAATACAGATAACTAATCAGGTGGTTGACACCGGAGCAGATCCTGTGTTAGTATTTAAAAAAGCGAATGGAATATCAAAAAAACAAAACTAGACCCAGATTCAAAAAATCAGACAGACCGTTAGGTTTCCAAGGCTACTATGTGGAAGTACCACCAGGCGGAGATGCTGTGAGGGCCTATCGTAAGATCAAGAGATGGATCAAAGAAGACAAGTTTATTGATCAGATTAGAGCCAACAACACTTACCAAAAGCCTTCTGAGATAAAAAGAGAAAAAGCCAAAGAACGCAAAAGAATCCTTAGAAAACTGCGTAGAGAACGTGACAGCAACATAAATTTAGGTCGTCCACAAAGAGGCAGATAATTTACCAATATAGGTCGCAATTTGACATATAGTACATATATGTTATAATAAATACAGTTGAAGATTGCTATAGGTAGGATCTTCACAACATTAACTCGCTTAACAATAGGAGGAAAGCACATGAAAAACAATCTATCTATTTTTAATAACCTAAGACCAATAACCGTAGGGTTCGACAATATGTTCGATCACTTCGAACACATGATGGACGACAGTTTCTTTGGAAGATCCATTGCAAACTTCCCACCATACAACATAGTAAAGACTGGTGAGAACTCTTACGACGTTGAACTTGCACTTGCAGGATTCAACAAGAAAGACATTGAAGTTGAATACAAAGAAAACCAACTGACAGTCAAGTCCAAGAAACAGGAAGAGACGAAAGATGAGGATGGTAATATTATACACAGAGGCATATCAAAGAGGATGTTCTCTAAATCATTTACCATAGCATCAGATGTTGAGGTCAAAGGTGCAGAACTGAAAGATGGTTTGCTTAAAATCAGTATGGAAAGAATTATTCCAGAACATAAGAAAGCAAAATCTATCGAAATCAAGTAAAGCATAAAATGGATGGGGTGGTAAAACACCCCTCCATAATTGACTACTAGCAAAATTATGTTATAATAAAGGTATGACAATGGCAGATATACAAACACTTACAAAAGAAAAAATAAAACTGGATGAACCAGGACTTTATGATGTTATATTCTTGAACGACAACATCACCACAATGGCGTTCGTTGTAAAAGTTCTCAAACAGATATTTGGTAAGACCCCAGAACAGGCACAGAACATTACAAGAAAAATACACGAGGACGGTCAAGGCATAGTGGGTTCATATACACACGAAGTTGCAGAGCAGAAGGGCATAGAGGCAACACTAGCCGCAAGGCAGGAGAACTTCCCTCTACAGATAAAAGTCAAAAAGCAATGAACCTAAAAGACTTTGTACTAGAGAATCAAAAAGTAATTGATTTGGTCAAGGACAGAGTCGGAGGAGACAATAGGGTGGACATGTATTACGGTACACTGGACTATGCTACTGCAAGATTCCATACAATCATATTAAAACTTTCACAGGACAAGATCAAAGAGCAAGAACATCTACCAGATGTTGTTGAATGTTTTAAGGCCATACAGGCATTCTATAAGAATGTGCAGAGGTATAGGTTCTGGCCAAGGATAACAAGGCCTTTCATAAAGATGATATTACACGGCATAGGAACGAGACGTATTCCAAAGATAAAAAAACTATTAGAAAAATTGGATAATTAGACGTATGCTTAACTGGATATTTTGGGCAATACCCCCACAGTACGTGAAAAGATATTTTATCACACTATGGCTAGTACTCTTCTTCCTGCCAGGATTACTATTGGGTGTGCGTCTTACCATACTGGGTTTGTTAATAAACTTCATATGGTTTGACATTGTGTTCTATGGTTGGGTAAGATTTAAAGAGGCAATAGAAAGGATGGACAAATGAAAGCAGTAGTATGGAGCAAACCGGCCTGTCCGTTTTGTACAAAAGCAAAGAACCTTTTAAAAATGAAAGGTATAGAATACGAAGAAAAAAATATAGCAGAAGGACATAAAATTCAAGACTTATTAGCACTTGTACCTAATGCTAGAACAATGCCACAAATTTGGTTAGACGAAGAACATATTGGTGGCTATCCAGAATTAGAGAAAAAACTCCAAGACCAATAATGGTATAAATATCCATGTAACGCCATCATCCAGATGACGTCGGAATAAAAAGGACGCCTGAGCAGTTGCTCTTTACTTCACAAGAACGCCCTTCCGTACGCAAAAGTCTTGCTAACATTTACAAAAAAAGGTATAATAAAGTAAGATGAAAAACATTTGCATAATGCCCTGGATCGCTGTTGACAGGAACAGGAATAATCACGTTGGCAGGACCACACTCACACCTTGTTGTTTCTATGAACCCAAAGGCGAATATCGTGATATAGATTCTTATTGGAACAGTGACGAGACAATCAAACTTCGTAAGGACCTCCTTGCAGGTAAGAGACCCAAAGGTTGCAGACTTTGTTGGAAAGCCGAGGACAACGGCATAACGAGTATGAGGCAAAGGATCAACGAAGGCAGGCTTGAGGAGTATAAAGAAAGACTTAAACAAACCAAAATGGAACTACCACCCACACAGGTCAAATACACTGTTGGGCAGGAATGTAATCTTGCTTGTAGGATGTGCCTTCCTAGTTTTAGCACAAAGGTAAAAAAGGTCTGGGATATCCTTGGCAAAACTCAGAACATGGAAGTGGACACATTAATGAACACACCAGATTACATACTCAAAAACAGGAAACACATAAGTTATGTGGATATAAATGGGGGTGAGCCGTTCTATCACAAGAAAGCCAAGAACTTGTTAAGAGAGTTAATTAGGACTAGTGACAACGAACATATAACTTTGCACATAACAACCAATGCAACAAGGATAGACCCTGACACTGTTGCTATGATAAAAAAGTTTAAAGATGTTGTTTTGAGCATCAGCATAGACGGTGTGGGTGCAGTACAGGAATACATCCGACCTGGTTGCAACTGGAACAAGTTGACAGAGAACATAAAACTCCTAAGGACAAACGGAATATCGTTACAGGTGGCCTCAACTATAAGTGTGATGACCATGTTACGACTGCCAGAACTGGAACAGTGGTGCAAGGACAATGGCATATTCTGGTCACAACCAGGATTGATTGACAAGCCTGGTGAGTTAGGACCTCACAATTTGCCATACCAATTGCATGATCTTGTACCTGAGAAATACAAGAAGTACATAGAACCCAAAGCCACGCATGATCCAGTGAACTTTATCAAACAACTTGACCAGTATTGGAAAACTGACATCACAAAAGTAATGCCTGAATGGAAGAGAGTTTTTGACAAACTGCATTGGAAACAAAGCGATCATTTAAACAACCTCAATAAAGTAGCAGAACAGTATGTCAATGGATAATTCAGTAAGCAGACACTACGAACAAATGAAATGGATAATCGCCAGAGCCGAACTGGCAGACGAAAACAAAAGAGGATCGCTGTCATATCAGAAACCCAAGTCTTCATCAACATTTGACATGCACGAGAGAGTCAGTGGATTGCACCTGGGATTAAGGTCAGCGAATTTACCCGACGTGATAGATTGGTTGAAGTCCGTGAAGATAGATATGTATGGGTACAATCACTTCGAAGAAAAGTTACAAGTCTCGTCTCTACCTGACATAGGTATGCATTGGGACGAGTACGAATGTGAACCAATGTCCTCCACTGTACACACGGTGCTTGAATTCATGCAACAGCACAGACATAGAACACCTGTTGTGTTTGAAAACGAATACTGGTATCATCAAAAACTTGCACAAAGGACAATAGAAAAAATAGATGACCTATCCAAGGACGACCTATTGATCATCAGTGTGCCTTTCTATTCCAACTTCAAGAACCACCCATCTATAGATGACATATTGTCGAGATGCACTGAACTAGGCATTCCTGTCGTTTTGGATTTGATCTGGTTGCCTCTAACCAAGGAATCTATAAAACTTGCCCACACTGATTGTGTTGAGGTTGTCACGCACAGCATATCCAAGATGTTGCCCATGGCAGGTATGAAAGGTGGGTTTGCTTATTGGAAGAAACCTGTAAGCAAGGAGCAATCACTATACCCCTTAGGAAACAAACTGATATACCACATAGGAAAAAGATTCATAGACAAATTTGGTTATTATTACGTCAGAGACAAGTTTGTCCCTTACCAAAATAAATGGTGTAGGATACTTGGTCTGGAGCAACACGATCTTTGTTACGTTGGTAGAATACCAAAAGGACACTGGTTAGAGCCTGAGAATCTACACGCTCACGAGTTTGACATGGGTGATAAACTTTTCAATCTAGTGCCTTATATGGAAAACGATGATATTCTATCTAAATTTCTGCATGACAATAGACAGTAAATCAAATTAATGTTATAATAATGTATAGTAAGAAATGACATACACGGTAAATGACAAGTGTATAATGTGTAAACACACTGACTGCGTAGAGGTTTGCCCTGTGGATTGTTTCTACGAAGGTGAGAACATGCTGGTCATAAACCCAGACGAGTGCATTGACTGTGGGGTGTGTGAGCCAGAGTGTCCAGAGGACGCGATACTTCCTGATACAGATCCGGAAGGCGCCAAATGGGTAGAGTTCAATGGCAAGTGGTCACAGGAGTGGGCGGTGTTAACGGAAAAGAAAGACCCAATGCCGGACCATGAGAAGCACTCGGGAGAAGAAGGAAGATTAGAAAAATATTTTAAGGACAAATAATGAATAACAAAAAGAAAAGAGAAAAAATAGCCAGCAAGAATTCACAGTTCAATCCAAAGATACATGAGCTGGGTCGACAGGGTTATGGATTTCAAATGAAGAAAGGTTACAAGACAAAGCCAGATGAATTATCGGGTAAGAACTTGCCTTTCACAACAGCAACAAAGGACAAACAATGATTATAGATTGGGACATAAAAGAAATTAAAGAAGAGATCGATAAGATTGTATTAGCGGCCACAGATCCAAAAATGGATGGATTTAATACGTGGGGAGCCAAACAGGACCTGTATAAAGTTTTATGGTATGCTGAAGATAAACTTCGAGAATGTAGTACCTACGAAGGTGAAGACAAGTTTGTAAAAAAACGAAAGCAAAAACAGTTGGTACGAATGATAAAGGAAAGCCATGATACTTGATAAGATAAAAAGCAGAGGCGAAGAGATGGCACCACTCGAAGGTCATGATAGATTACAGTATATTATTGATGAAGCAAAAAAAGTAGAACCATTAGCACAAGAACACAAAATAGATGAGAATAAGATACGTGGGTGTGTTTCTAATCTCTGGGTAACAGGTAAAGTATTAGAAGACGGAACAATGGAATACAAGCATGATGCAGAATCACACATGACCAAAGGTACAGCAAAAGTAATATTAGATATTGTTAATGGAGAACACAGAAGCGAAGTTGCAAACCTAACATTAGAAAACTTTCAAGCATTAGGAATCAGAGAGTTATTAACAATGCAAAGACAAGTAGGTTTTGCAAGTTTAATTGAAAAAGTAATAAGGATAGCACATGATTGAAACACCAGCAGGTTGGCTACCAAATGATAAGGCGACTGTCGACCCACAACTAAAAACGGATTTAAGTGATATCAAAGAACATCCGCCAACACAACAGGAGTACATGCCAAAGATAGTTGAAAAACTAAAAGAATGTCATGATCCTGAGATAAGCGTAGACATCTATAATCTAGGACTAATATACGATGTCAAGGTAACAGAAGAAGGTTACGTTCATGTGTTGATGAGTTTAACAAGTGCATTCTGTCCAGCGGCTGACATGATACCAAGAGATGTGGTACAGAAAATTGAAAGCATACCAAATCTTAAATGTAGAGAAAAGGTTACTATGCAACCACAATGGGGCAGAGAAATGATCAATCCAGAGATAAGAGAGTTAATGGGACTATGATGCAAGTAGAATTAATAGATAAAATGGGAACAGACTTATCTGTTGTCAATGCCGCTAGGGTAAGTTATTCAAAAACTAAAGATGTGTTTGATGGCAAAGATGAAAAATTGATAAAGTTCCTAGCAGAACACGAACACTGGTCACCTTTTGCACACGCATCAATGCAATTTAGAATTAAGGCTCCTATATTTGTAGCAAGGCAACTTGTAAAACACCAAGTAGGACTTGTATGGAATGAAGTTTCAAGACGTTACGTAGACTTTCCACCTGAG
>Ga0115012_10000665_pt1 | contig 19575 bp, 38 predicted proteins | sample TroAtlMetagenome_FD_88706 | JGI IMG/M metagenome (GOLD analysis project Ga0115012, IMG submission 88706) | Marine eukaryotic phytoplankton communities from Atlantic Ocean - Tropical Atlantic ANT10 Metagenome | ecosystem: Environmental > Aquatic > Marine > Oceanic | place: Tropical Atlantic...
CATTTATGAATGGTGGAAATCTCCTTACGCCACTACTAAGAAGATCAACGAAGAGTTAACCAAGTCTAGCGAATACGTTAAACCGCATCAGGCATTAGGATTAAGATTTCATACGGTGTATGGCCCTAAGTCCAGACCTGATATGTTATTTGATAAAATCGTTAGAGGAGATAAGATCGATTACATAACCGATCATACAAGAGATTATACGCATGTCGATGACGTGTGTGATGCAATAGATGTATGTATGAAAGACTTTGATAAGATAAGTCCTTTTCATACCGCTATAGACGTAGGTAACGGCGATCCGGTATCTATTGCAGATGTAGTTAAGCATTATAGACCTAATGAGGAACTACCACCGGTAAAAGAAGTGGAAGGTGAGCGAGAGCACACTAAAGCGGATCCTACAGTTTTAATAAATCATGGGTGGAGGCCCAAACACAATATCCTTACAGAGGATATTTCAGATTATGCAACCTAGTAAAAGACCATTTAAAAGGAAATTCAATCCTAACTTTAAGAAAGACTTTAAGAAAGGTGGGAAATTTCAAAAGCGTAAGCCTCAACCGCCTACATTCGATCAACTTATGCGTAAGTTTAAGAAGAAAGTAGAGCGTGCAGGTATACTAAAAGACATTCGTAAGAAGGAATTCTACGAAAAACCATCTGCTAAACGTAGACGTAAGAAAGACGAAGGCAGAAAGAGATGGATGAAAAAGGTTAGATCTGAACGACAGTTGTTTGAAGCTTCACGAGAACGATCAAGAAGAGGACAATGGTAATGAAGGAGATTACAGTGAAAATAAATCACGACACTATATCATATGCGAAATCAGGATTAAGGATCCTAGGATGTGTATTCGGGCTATTCGGCGGAATATCACTATTCTTTATCCTAATGATACTCGCAGAAGGCTTAGGCGTATACGAAGAGTTAGTATAATGCTTAAATGGTTAAACAACGCAGAAGATCAAGGACGCATAGGTATCACATGCGGTGCATTTGATTTGCTACATGCTGGGCACATCGCGATGCTAGCAGAAGCAAAAAGCAATTGCGACTATCTAATAGTAGCAGTGCAATCAGATCCATCGTTAGATCGAAGAGTAAAGAATTCTCCAGTGCAATCTCTGTTCGAAAGACAACTACAAATGTCAGCATGTCGCTATGTAGACGATGTAGTATGCTATCAAACAGAATCTGAACTAGAGGATATTTTCTTAACGCTACCTATTAACGTCAGGATCATCGGCGACGATTATCGCGATAAGGATTTTACCGCTAAAGAGATCTGTATCGACAGAGGTATAGACATAGTCTATAATTCTCGAGCGCATAGTTTTTCTACCTCAGGATTACGTAAGAGAGTGTATCAACACGACAAAGACGAAAAGATCCGAGTAGAGGAACAACGCAGAAGAGACTTAGCAGAGTATGACAAGGAGTTAATGCATGACGCAGAATAATCCCTCTATTAGCTCGAAGAGCTCGTCAAAAACGGTAAAAATTTACAAAGTTAAACGCGGAGAATACGATACAACTCCCACCTACGTAGCTAGCTTCAAGTCAGTTAAGAACGCATTCAAGAGAATGAGTAAGCTGGAGAAGGAAGGCTACGTTACAATGATTGAGAGAATTAAATGAATGATCAAAAAGAATCATTACTTAACGCTCTAGTCGCGAAGTATAACGGACAGATCATGGAAGCTAAAGCTAACATTGATGTCTACAGTAATGCAGTCGGTATTGGAGAACATAGTGATATTATCGCTGAGTTAGATAAACAAGTAGCGATGATGACAGATGCGAGTGATAAACTAGAACAAGTAATGCATATGCTAAATGGCTAATATAGACGATATACAATTAGTAAAACTATCAAATGGAGAGTATATCAGTGGTAGTGATATAGAGATAGACAACTATTGTAGAGAACAGATACTATACGTAGAGAGATGGTTAAATCACGTCAATCCCAGTAGTGTACAGAAAGGCTTCAAATACGTCGGATCCGGGAGAAATCCCTATGAATTACAGCGTGGATTCGATTATTCTAAGAAGAAACCGGTAGTAGACGATCGCTGGTAATAGCATAAAACCATTGATTTTCCTATTTTAAAAGCAATTAAAAATAATAATGAGCTCGTTTTGAGAGATAAATGAGAGAGAAATACGGATAATGAGCGCGTCCTACCGCAAAAGCTATGAAAAGGCAACATTTTCCCGAAAACCGTAAGTATTTTCCGAAAACCGGCAGAAACCTGTTGCCTTAAACTGAGTTCTGTAGTATAATAATATAATAGAGAATTAGGAGAATATTATGTCACATTGGAGTAAAGACGCGTTAGTAGACAGAGTTCAAGACGATGTTGCGGCTATGAGCGATGTTCAGGTATGTAGCGCGCTGTCGAAAGACAATTTAAAGAAGGTGGCAGGGTTCTGTGGTAACGACCGTAACGGTGCAGATATCGTGGACTTTGCTAGAGATGTTTTAATGGACCAGTTGTTCGATGATTATGTCGATATACCTGGGCCACACGGTTAAGGAGATTAGGTATGAAAAATCCATTTGATAATAGAGATTACGCAGATCTAAGTGAGAGCGAACAAGCCCACGTAGATGCTGCAAATGATGATCTAGAGCAAAACGATGATATATGTATGTGCGGAAAGGCGGTCGATGTCTGTCCCGATGCGTATAGCCATATGACTCAAGGTTATTAAGATTACGGGTTGCCTTAAACAGCAATCTGGGGTATAATATAAATCTAGGGAACTGCTTTAAAGTTTCGTGAGATTTTCAAGGTACCAGGATTCCGAGATGCGCCTAATCTCAATAACCACCTAAAGGCATCTCGAAGGCGTGATGGTAGTGGACGCACAAACGACCTACCACTCTATATACGGCCTCTATATAAGGGGCGGTATATCCTTGTGCTATATAACCCGGCCTATATACGGCGCCTATATACAACCTTTATATAAGGACCTATACCTTTGCCCTATAGTCTAATAAAGTATTATCCTTAAACTATGTTATGTAGTATAATATAAACAATTGAGATAAGGAGATAAGCATGAGCATGATGATAAGTAATGAAGTATTAAGGATCCAACCTAATAGAGAGAAGGCAGTAATAAGAACTAGCTGGGGCGATACTGAGGTAGATGTATTTGCTTTAGTGGAATTAGCTATATGGAAGGCTGAGAACAATTGTATTAATAGTATGGAAGAAACTAAAGATCTATTAGCTATGTTAGATACAATTAAAGAGAGAGTATCTATATAGTATAGTATACGTCCCAGTAGCTTAATGGATAAAGCAATAGTCTTCTAAACTATAGAGTAGAGGTTCGACTCCTCTCTGGGACGCCACCCCCCTTATTTTTCGGAACAGTATCCTCGTATATATCTCAGGTACCCGGTTCGGAGCGTACGCGCGTACTCATTTTTCTTGAGATTCCAAAAATTTTGAAATAAAAAAATTTGCTATACCGGAAAAAGTCAAAAACGAAAAAAGCATATATATTTAATGTCTATTGGGGAAAGGTCAATATACTATGGGCCTGTGCAACCTTCCCGCAGGGAAGTCTTTATACAATATATAAAGAAACTTGTTGACTATATCCTCATTGTGTGTTATAATAATAATGTAATGAATAAAACCGAGGTACTATATAATGGGAAGACCTAAAAAAATACAAGCATATGAAATGATGGATCAGTCTATGTGGAATGATGCTCTTAACTCTTTACGAGAGAAGGGTACTATGAACATGTTCGCTGCTCCGACTTATCTTGTGAGATCTTTTAATATTAAGAAAGATGATGCTACTCACATATTTAAAGAATGGACGAAGACTTACAATGATAGTTAGATTCTTTATACCTATTCTTTTATTAGCCAGTTCCTTTTTTATATTCGGTTGTTCTTCTATAGAACAGACTCTACCTGGTTTATGTTTTGATTCTCGTAAAGCTGAGTCCTTTATGTGCGATGAGAATTTGGAGCGCTTACCGGACGAGCGTCCTACGGACGGAATGGATATGGAAGAGCTGCGGCGCTACTGGGATATCCCCCCTAATGTTCTTTGTAATGAGGATATGACTGAATGTATTGATATTAGTAATCCTTGTTTAAAGATGGAGGATGCTTGTGTCGCCTAATAAGTTTGATCCTAAAGAGATAGAAAATTCCAAGCGTATCTTTAAGTCGGCTACGCCGAAGTATACTGTAGATTGGTATATTAAGTGGGTTGCTTCCTTTTTGGTGCTTGGCGCTATGAGCGTAAGGGGACTAAGCGGCTTTGAATTGTGGGATCTTACATTATCTATTGCTGGTGTTAGTGGTTGGCTAATAGTAGCGGTCTTATGGAAAGACAGAGCTTTAATTATGATTAATAGCTTTGGACTGGTATTTCTATTACGCAATCTAGTAATAGCGTTAACCGGATGATAGAGTTTCAATACCTCAAGTTTAATCAAAGGTTAGTATTTACTGCTATTACGATGTTCATATTCTTTTGGATATGGCCATTACGTTTAATCGTTAAACACAATAACTGTTATTTTTATACATTGGAAAATTTAATTCGCTACGGAGGAAAGGTTAAATGGTATAAAGATTCTTTTTGGAATGGATACCACTGTACGTGGATCCACAAGGGGATAGAGTATAGTTATGATATGACTAAAGCCCAAAGAGTTAAACTCGCTAAGGCTCCCTGGTATCATATACCTATATTCTATGAAGGACGTATTAGACAAAGGAGACTAAGTAGTGAAACTAAAACGTTTGCTGCGAGAAGTTCGAAAAAGTCCTAATGTGTATGTTGAGTTAGCTAATCCGCTTTCCTCATATGACCTAAAGGTCAGAGTCAATAAGAAGGATCTAACTTCGGAACTATTGTTCTCTACTAACGGAGAAGATATAGAAACCGGACTATATGTGCATGATGGATCTTTACGCGAAGAAAAAGTAAAATAACTGTTGCCTTAAACTTGCTTATGCGGGTATAATATAGATTATGTGGTATGATATTGTATATTATTTAATGGTGATTATGCTTATGATAGTAATCAAGGCATATTTTGATAATGATGATTTTGACGGAGGTACGTAATGGTAGATGTAATATTTGACGTTGATGGTACCCTTATGGATATTAATCATAGGCGTAAGTTTGTAGACGGTTCGCAGAAGAAGGATTGGGTAGCATTTGTTGATCATATTAAATATGATACACCTATGTGGCCTGTCGTTCATACAGCATTGGCATTACAGAAAGACCATAACATTATAATTGTTAGTGGTCGTAATGAAGCACAAAGAGATATCACTACTAAGCAGATGGATGCTTTAGGTATTGAATACTCTACTATAAGAATGAGACCTGATGGTGATTATGAACCAGACTTTGTTGTTAAAGAACAGATCTTAGATCAGTTAATTGCAGACGGCTTTAATCCAACGTTGTCTTTCGACGATAGACCAAGTGTTTGTGCTATGTGGAGAAAGAGAGGATTAACCTGTTTCCAACTTGACGGGGACGTTGTCCCTTATGGAGATGTTCGCCAGGACTTTAAATGAGGATAGCTAAACAAGGACCGGGATACTATATCCTAGAAGATGTTATTGATAATCTTATCGATAGGGATCCTCATTGCTGGTACGATGAACATGGTTTTGAATCTAGGGAATTTTCATTTCCTAAAGAACACTCATCTTATAAGTTGCATCAATGCGACAGTAATTCCGAAGACTTTGCAAAGGCTTGTGAAGAAGTAGAGCTAGGCGTTAAAGCTTTAGGTCTTGTTCCTCAAGACTGTGTGAAGTCTATCGGTCTTCATGAAGTAAGAGGACCTGCAGGTGCTATTCCTATACACCACGATCAAAATCATATCGCAGGACTAACTATATTTTTAAATCAAGACTGGCCTCTCGATCGAGGTGGCTGGAATTTTTGTATTGATGAAAACCAAGAAGTAATTATAACCCCACCTAAATTTAATACTGGTATATTAATAATGACACCGAGAGCACATGGTGCCGTTCCAGTATTTGAAGATGGATGTAAAAGAAGAACATTGCAGATATTTTTTGATGAAGCGTAAAGAAAAGAAACCTGAGATAGGGGATTGGATCATTCATACTGAACCAGCATTCGATAGAGAGAATGAAGGTGAAGTAATACAGATCCTATCAGCCCAGTTTATATATCAGCCGCCAGGTAATGCGGTATCAAGACATTGTATGTTTAGAGAATTGTGGAAACATGGCGAGAGACCCAAGAGCTAAATTTCATATAATCTATACCTACTATGAGAACATAGAGCTTCTCAAAGAGGTTGTAGATTATTATACTAATATAAAGGCAGATAAGATATTTGACTTTACTATAATAGATGATGCATCACCAAATAATCCTGCTACTAGAGATGTAGTACCAGAACATTGGAATCTATTTACTCACACCGAAGATAGGGGTTGGGGTAATGAGATGATGCGTAATGCTATGATGAGAATCAATAAGCATGATTGGGTTGGTCTATTAGATTTAGATTATGTTATTGACTTAGAAGATAGAGAAACATCTATATTCATGGGTAAGACTTTTTGGGAAGAATGGCATAGATCTATAAGACATGTTCCTACTATGTGGCAAGCTAGCTTTGGAAAGCGTACCGCTTATAACGATTTAGAAGGGCTGTGGGCACATGAAAAGATAGTACAAGAATTGCCTAAGCTTATAGAAGCACCAATTAACTCTTTCTTTATATCTGACTTTGTATGGAAGAATTATACTTATGGTTATGACATGGCTTTTGGATTTGCTTACGGTAATGATTGTACGCTACCTATGCAATTTAAAAACGAACCAAATCTTCCATATGTTAAATTAAAGAAGATTAGATTACAGGCAGTAGAGAATCATTCCATTGCTGATGATACTATATATCAACCATGGTCAGAACGTCATAAGGAATTAATGGATAAGTATGGTGGTAGAAGTTATCATCCTCAACCAAGACTTAAAGGGGAAATGAATCAACGTTGGGTTTGGGGAACTAAAAGAGACCAAAAGATGGATCATTTAAATGAATGTATCGAATGGCCGATAATAAAAGCGGATCCAAAAAACCGGTTGCCTTATTTAAAGGAATCGTTTATAATATGAGATTATTAGAAAAAAGTTACGGTAAGGTTAGAATTTTTTCTGATAGACCTTTTGGATATAAAAGATATCATGTAGATTGGGGTGATGGCTCGACTACAATGTATTCTAGTATCTGGTATAGGTTTAGTAAAGTATGTTTAATTGTGGAGGAAAAAATAGATGGGGATGATTAATTTGGGAAGCTCTCTTAGATATGGTATGAATGGTAAGAGAAGAAAGAATCATGCGGCGAATCCAGCTAAGAAAAAAAGAATAGAGATGGATAGATCTTCTCTTCGGGTACCTAATCATGTATCGGATAGAATAAAAGAAGCTCATGAGCATAAGAAGAAGTATCCTTCTATGATGGAAGAGTCTATTAAGAATGGTACTTTCTATAAGAATGGTAATGATGCTGGTAAGAAGATTGATAATGATTATAAGAAAGAGGTGTCTAATAATTATACAGTAGCGCCTGCTTATAATAAAGGTGCTTATCAAGTAATACCTAGATCGCAGGTGAAGCATATTGGAAAATAATCATATGATAGAGCATTTTGCCGAATACGGGTATTTGCATTTAAAAAATATTGTTCCTAAAGAAACAATTAAGACTCTTTGGGACTTTTATAATAATACTCCGTATTTTGATGACCCAGGTGACACACCATTTAGAGGACCATCTAATTATCGATTAGAAAATTGGGATGATTTAGAAAAAGTGGATCCAATCAAATCGGTTGATGAAGAAATCCAGGCTATTATAGAAGAACATACTGGGTTAGAATTAATAGCTACCTATAATATGGGCAGAGTTAACACTAAAGGCCAAAAAATGCAGAAACATACTGATAGAGTGCCTTGTGAAATTTCAGTTACCATGCCAATTGCATATTCTGACTGGCCTTGGCCAATATGTGCACACACATCTAAGGGGAAAAAGGAATTTACTTTGGATGTTGGTGATATTTTAATATACAAGGGGTGTGAAATACCTCATGAGCGCAATGAGAACAAGTATTCTGATATAACCATACAACACTACTGGCATTATATTGATAAGAACAGTGAAGTTGGCGCTTTTTGTAGAGAATTTATGGAATATCCGGGTTGGATAGGACAAAATTTTATGGGTAACTACGAATCTTTAGTAAAAACGAATAATCTCCCTCTTCCAGGAGAGGATTTCGGTCGAATGTATATGGAAGAAATGAAAAAAAGGGCAAAATAATGATTCATTATGCAAAGAGATCCGCGATATCTCAAGAACATCGCACCTACATTAGGGAAAATCTAGGAAATATCCGCGATTATACCTTAAATCAAATCAATGATTATCTGTCTTCTGAAGAAGAACACATGAATTCGCTGAAACATTTGGAAAATTTTCGCGTAGATGTGTATAAAGGTAATAGAAAAATCAAGACTAATACATTTAGACGGATCCAAGATGCTGAAGTTATGTGTGATAGGATCTGTGAATATGGTGAAGGTGCACCGAAAGGAATCGTGATAGGATTCTTTCAATGTGATAAACTCATCAAAGCATACGTAAAAGGTACCTGGAAATATCCAAAAACCTCTATGTATGACAGCGAAATTACATTTTAATCATGGTAATTCGCGCGTTTTACCCCGGTTTTCTGAAAAAAGTTGCGGTTTTTTGAAAAAACCTGTTGCCTTAAACGCAGTTTTGTCATATAATAATAGAATAGAGATTTGCATGGTGCGATCTCATAATTGAGGAAATATTATGTCACATGAAATTGAGATGATAGATGGCCAAGCTCAAATGGCCTACGCGGGAGAAACACCTTGGCACGGTTTAGGTGTTGAAGTCCCTGGTGACCTAGCTCCAATCCAGATGATGGATAAAGCTGGTCTTAACTGGACGGTTGAAAAACAGTCTTTAATTACATCTGAAGGAGCTTCTGTCGAAGACAAAATGGCTCTAGTAAGATCTACTGACAATAAAGTCTTAGACATTGTTGGTAAAAACTGGAATCCAGTTCAAAACGAAACGGCGTTTGAATTTTTCAACGACTTTTGTGCAACTGGTGGTATGTCAATGCATACTGCAGGGTCTTTAAAAGGTGGACAAGTGGTATGGGCACTTGCAAAAGTGAATGATTCATTCGAATTGTTCGGTGGAGATAAAGTTGATTCTTATCTTCTATTCAGTAACCCTCATAAATTCGGTCAAGCAATCGATGTGAGATTTACTCCAATCAGAGTTGTATGTAATAATACATTAACTCTTTCTTTACAAGCACAAGCTAAAGCTGGAGCAGCGATCAAGCTGAACCACAAAGCAGCTTTTGATCCAGAATATGCTAAACAGCTATTAGGTCTTGCAGATCTTAAAATGGGTCAGTATAAAGAAATGGCTGAGTTCTTGGGATCCAAGAAATTCACCAAAGATGGAGTTATCGAATATTTTGATGGCTTGTTCCCAACACTTTCTAAAAAAGAAAGAGAATTGGCAGACGTAGTTCAACTACATGAACTGTCAGATCCAGGTAAAAGATGCCATGAGCTTCTTGAAGAACAACCTGGTGCTAACTATGCAGCTGGAAGTTTCTGGTCAGCGTTTAATGCAGCTACTTATTTCATCGATCATGAAAGAGGTACTAATGCTGATAACAGACTAGCTTCAGCCTGGTATGGTCAAAATAAAAACCTTAAGTTGAAGGCTCTCGAGAACGCACTCGATTACGCCGAGGCAGCTTAATGCTTTTTGCCTCATCAGAGGATCTAACGAGAGCCGTGCAACGCGGCTCTCACTTTTTTCAATCCTACGCATTCAAAACTAAACCACTTCCTAAGTGGGAAAATATTATAGAAAATTTGAATGTAAATAAAAAATATATAAACTGGATTGGATCCGGTGGAGGATTGTGTACCAAAATTAATAATAGTCTACCTGGAATGTTTTGGTTAAATAATATACAAGAAGCGGTAGACAAGAATTTTAAATTTGATGGAAAAGAGACTACAGGTCATTTATATTTTTCATTAACAAGTGAATCAGAAACATTTGGTTTACATAAAGACACCGCAGATGTTTTTTTCTGTGGAATTATTGGCAATACATATATGAATGTATATACACACGGCAAAGATAAAGCATATAGGCCGTATAGAATTGGTCCAGGTGATCTACTTTTCATACCAAAAGGTATGTATCATGAATCAAAACCTCAAGGACCTCGGGTATCTTTCTCAGTAGGAGTTGAATATGGAAGGAGCTAATATAGACTTTATAGTAAACTTCGTATACTTTTGTATATTTGTAATGATACCTCTTGCTTTCTTTCATGGGTGGTATTCAGGAAGAAGGGATGGAATAAAAGTAGGTGCAGATGGAATGTTTGAAGTTATGTGGTTAAAAGGTGTGCCAAAACCTGGGGATCCTAATAAAAGAGTGGTAGAAATTGAAAAATAATTCACTTTTTGCGCAGAAAAGGGTTGCCTTAAACGCGGTTTTGTCATATAATTATATTATAGATTGAGATATAGGAGAAAAAATATGAATCTAAGTGAAGTAAAAACAGCTATTATCCAAGGCGGATTCTCATTGGATCAACTCAGCGAAATCGCTGGTGTAATAAGTGAAGCTAAAGTGTTAGGTGCTAAGGCTTCTATTTCAGTTGGCTCTAGAGTCTATGTTGTCCAAAAGACAAAAAGAACTCTTGGTACTGTTGAGAAAGTCAACGTCAAGAAAGCGATCGTTGAGATCGACGGCAAAGGTCGTTATAACGTTCCTCTATCAATGTTGGAGGCAGCGTAATGGAAGATGTAAGAAATGAAATCCAATTCATTCCTTGCAACGAAAGTTACAGTGGTGGATCTCTTAAGGGATCCATCATGGCTTCTTTCGCGGATCTAAAAGAAATGTTTGGCGAACCTGCTTTCGAAGGTAAGGGCGATAAGATCACTACTGAATTTGTTATCGACTATGAATGGTATGATAATGATGAAGAATCTGAGATGGGTAATTTTACTCTCTATGATTGGAGATACGGTAGAGACTTCAATGATGACTATAAAGTTATTGAATGGAATATCGGTGGTGGTTGTTTTAATGATGGCTATGTTCCAAGCATAGCTTTAAAGTTATTTGAAAAAACAGATATTAGATATGGCCGTGACGATGCTTGTTTAGCACATGCTCAATGGCACCAACTTGATGGATTAGATGACACAGTATAATGACCGAGTCGAGAGACAACGACTAATGCTTGAAGCAGAAGAATGGGCAGTTGGAGTGAAAGATCTCCACTGCTTTGATACTAGAACAACAAGTGTTTGGTATGAAACCAGACCTGATGATGGTAGAGTAATGGATGTCAGATTTAATGATAATACTATTAGAAGAGAATTAAGGCCATCAGGAAAAATAATTACCTTTGGGGAAAAATTAAAAGGACAAGATTTGCTAGATGCATATACACAAAATCTAGCTGATTCTAATAGAGGATAAATATATGTCTAAGGGATCAAAGAGACGCCCTACAGAGGTAAGTGAAAAACAATTTGAAGATAATTGGGAAAAGGTTTTTGGTAAACCTAAACCAGTTATTAAAGAACGAAAGAAAACTCCTAGTCATGGAGTAACTAAAGTTCATCGGGATAAAACAAAGTATGGCAAATCTGATAGAAAACGGCCCATTGAAGATTTATGATGGTCTTTTAAATGAAAGAGAAATTGAACATATTGATGCATGGTTTGCAAGCTATTTACGTTGGGGCCTTGGTTATGACATGCAAGAATATGGAGCTGCTAGTGCAACGCTATGTAGATCCTTACAGTGGGATATGTGGAGAGGCTATCACGGCATAGTCGATGACATTCATAGGATCCTTAGATACCGATTAAAAAAAGAATTCGACGTAGATGTACCTTATTTCCAAAGGTGCTTATTAAACAATTTTAAATTTGGCGACAGCCCAATGTTCCATCCGGATGCTCCAAGTAATCCTAGAGCACTTACTATGATGGTATTTCCAAATATGACATGGGACACTAATTGGGGTGGTGAAACTAAATTCCAAGACGATAACGGTAATACATTATGGTGTGTTAATCCCATACCAGGAAGAGTAATTCTATTTCCAGGTATGACATTACACAGTGGTGTATCACCTACAAAAGTTCATAAAGGATATGGAAGATTTAGTTTAGCCTATCAAGATGCCAATGAAGATGCACCGGTATTTGATAAAAACCTGTTGAAACCTTCAGCAGAACATGATATAATAAAAGCATCTGAAGAGAATATATATGGAAAAGAATATCAAAGACTTAGAGTCACAAAAGAAGAAAGAGAATATGTGCCAGAAGTTTCTTAACTTCTTTCGTAGAATAAAACGAAGAGTTATAATTTGGCATAGAATGAGAAAGTTGAAAAAGCAGGATCCTTTTTTATATGAAGAATAAACTATTTGTTAATGGTTGTAGCTACACTTATGGAATAGGTACAACACAAGTATTTGATAGTGAAGATAGACTTAATCTTTGCTATGGAGGTGTATTGGGTGAGAAATTAGACTATGAAGTTAGTAATAGAGCTCAGCCTGGATCCTCAAATGATAGAATATTAAGAAGCACACTAGATGAATTTACAAATAATAGACCTGATATAGCTATTGTAATGTGGAGTGACCCAGATAGAATTGAATTTTATAGACCACCAGATGTAGAATACACATGGCAAAGTTTAGTGCAAGTAACACCACAGGGTGTTAATAATGTTAAGTCATGGTATCATAGAGAAGCACTAGAACAATATTTTTCTTTTATTCATTCTGAAGAAAGAGGAGCTTTACATACAGCAACTAAAATGCAAGCGGTACAATATGCAGCCGAAGCATTAGATATTAAATTAATTCAATTTCATTACAAGAATCATTTTAATCGAGCTTATGCTAGGTCAGTGGATCTTAAAGAAGAATTTAAATCTAGCTTACCAGTTCAGACATATGTAAAAGAATTAGAACGTATTGGTGAATTCTTTAAAGATAGAAAGCATGCTTTTGGTTTTGATGATGAAACTTCTTTTGGTGAATTGAGAATAAAATGGGAAGATGTAGATTCAGAATATTCTGGTGGACATCCTGGTGTTGAAGGACATAAATTAATGGCAGATTGGTTTTATGAGTATATTGAGAGCAACAACTTACGATAACGTATTGTCACATGTGGACATGTTAAACGTTGAAAAAGAATTTAATGAAAATTCCACTGGCGATGATCTTAAATTTTTAAAAATTAATCCTGATGGGTTTGAATTACTACCTAATTTTATTGATGCATTTGTAAAGGTTAATAGAGTAAGTAAAAAAACTAGACCGGATGCTCATTTTAATAATGAGTCTGGTAATGTAATACAATTAACAAAAGGTCTTACAGCAGCAAGAAGATATTATACAGATAATACTGCATTATGTTCTACAACATTTATATCTGGATATTGTAAACTAATATTTAAAGATATAGATTTAGAAATACAATCAATTCCAGGAAGGACTGTTGTATTTCCTGCAGGCCTGGCACATGAATATGATTCTAAAGCTGAAAGTCTTTTATTAATAGCGAATTATGAAAAAGATATTATTTAACGGCTGTAGCTTTACCGCAGGTGAAGGATTACAGGAATATGAAATGGACTTCTCTCAGATTATAAATGAGGATCCAGATTTTGAAACTATTAATCTAGCAGTTCCTGGGACTGGCAATAAATGGATCCATAGAGAGACAAAGAGAGCTTTGTGGAATCCTAGTTATGATGATGTTACTGATGTCTTTATTATATGGACAGATTTTAATAGAGTAGAATATGTTGATTACTCTGCTAACTGGATAACTGCTTGGAAAGTCAATTTCGAAAGATGGGGTATCTGGCAACAAACCTCTCCCGCAAGGGTAAGTATAGCTCCATGGAGATATAAAAAAGATTCATGGAACCATTTTTATGGAGAAATATTTAAATCAGAGACTGGAATATTAGATACAATATTCTATGCATTAGATATCCAAGAAATGTGTAAAGCAAAGGGAATTAATTATCACGATTCATTCTTTAGTAGACCTATGTTAATGTCTTTAAGTAAATTTTTAATGCCAAAAAGACAAGAGAAGAATACAGGCCTACAAATGGTGAATCATGAATTTAATAAAATAGATAGACATTTAGATGTCAGTTGGAAAGAAAAGGAAAATGAAATACTGATTGGAGACATGGCAACTAAATATGGAACATGTGACGAGATGGGGCATCCTGGACCGGAAGCCCATAAAAAATACGCACAACATGTTATGGAGATAATATGATTTTAGGATGGAGTGAAGGATTTCATGATGCAGCAGCATGTGTATTAGATGGACCTAATATATTGTTTGCATCACACTCAGAAAGATTCTCAGGTAATAAACACGAGAAGTTTATATCACCTGAATTAAAACAATACATAGCTAGAAACTATGAACCGTTTTGTGATGCAAAGGTTTTCTTTGAGAAACCTTTATTAAAAAAGACAAGACAATTATATGCAGGACAATATAATACTGTATTCAGTAAAAGACAATTAGCCTGGGAACCAACAAACACTTATCATCATCATTTATCACACGCAGCAGCTGCATTCCAAACATCTAATTTAGATGAAGCCGCAGCTATAGTAGTAGATAGTATTGGTGAATGGACAACTACTTCTATATGGAAATGTACATATAATAATTGGGGCAGAGCTGTTCCTAAAGTTAATTATGAAAAGGTATATAATAAAAATTATCCTGACTCAATAGGATTGTGGTATACCGCTTTGACTGCTTATGTTGGACTTCGTCCACTAGATGAGGAATACATTTTTATGGGTATGGCTGCTTTTGGAGAAGTTAAAGGTCCTTTAGTTACTGCATTAACATTATTACTAGAAGGTGATGCTGGTAACTTACATAGAGGTATTAATAAAGAATGGGCTATAGAAAATGATTTGCCTAATTATAAAGATACTGAAATAGCTGCAGCAGCACAAGTAGTATTAGAAAAGAAATTACATGGTCTGTTCGTCAAAGCAAAATCAATTAGTCGTAATGTAGTATATGGTGGTGGCGTTGCTCTTAATTGTGTTGCAAATAGTAAATTAAAAAAAGAAGTAGCTGGAGAATTTTGGATTATGCCTAATCCAGGAGATGCTGGTGGTGCATTAGGAGCTGCTTGTTTAGAATGGGGTAGTAAAGTAAATTGGACGGATCCATATCTTGGTTATGATATAGTTCCTTCTAAACCTCGAAGACAATTAGCTAAAGATGTTGTAAAACATCTTTTAAAAGAAAGAATGTGTGGCGTAGCTGTTGGTAGGGCTGAATATGGTCCTAGAGCTTTAGGTAATAGATCTCTTATTGCGGATCCTAGAGGAGATGATATAAAAGATTTAGTTAATACCGTTAAGCGTAGACAAAAGTTTAGACCTTTTGCTCCAGCTGTGCTGAAAGAACATGCTCACGAATATTTTCATCCTCCTTATGGTGAATATATGCAGCATGTTGCTTATATAAAAGAAGAACATAAAGACTCTCTACCTGCTATTCTGCATGTAGACGATTCCTGTAGAGTCCAGACTGTAGCTCAACATGAAGATACTATCTTCAGAGACATATTAGAGCTATGGTATGCTAAGACAGGATGTCCTATATTGCTCAATACTTCATTAAACATTAGAGGTGAACCTATGGTTAATGACATATCTGACGCAAATCGATTTGAAACCAAATATGGTATAAAAGTCTTCTCATAAAACATCTATTTCCAGGCTTGGTCTTATAAATAATAGCCTATGGAAATATTTGAACTCATAATGGAGGTTGGTGCTCCTGTTGCCGGTGCTCTGGTGATGGGGTATTTTATATTTCTAATTTTGAAACAGATCCTTGGTGGTCTTGTTGATTCTATTGGCACACTTACTATGTTTACTAAGAGTTTAGAAACAAGAGTAACAACTATGAACAATGAGATTATTAAAATAGATCTATTAGTAAGCAGTGCATTAGAGCTTACACCCCCAGTAGACAGAGTAGCAAGGGCTTCTAACTTTGTTGAAGATGGGAAAATTGATGCACGGAGGGATTGATGGATGAGGTATCAATAAGCAACGATCCCAGCTTAGTACAACTTGTTAATGATTACGGGTTCCCAATTATATTGGCAGTGGGGATGGGTTATTTCATATATTACGTATGGCAATTCATCTCAAATGAGCTAGAACCACAAATAGAAAAAATGCATTTTGCCTTAATAAGGCTAATTGATCAAGTGAGAATGTTGGATCAAGATATGATTCGGCTTCAACAAAAGATTAATGTCGTTTTAGAATACAGAGAACGCCAAAAATTTTTAGAAGATCAAGAAGAGAAAGAAGCTCTGGAACAAGTGAAGAATGAAACAAGAAAAAGAAAATAATATCGAATTAGTTGGATTACTCTTAATCTTTTGTGTAGCAATGTTTGGACTTACACCAAGCGCACACGCAGATGAGATAGTTCATAAATTTAAAAATCCATCTTTCAGTGGAATAGGAACTGGTGCACACTATCTTACTATAGAACAGCAGGAGTTTTCAAGGAAGAAGGAAATAGAAGATGCTCTTGAAGCAGCTAGAAAAGCAGCTGAGAGAGAAGCTAATAATACTACGTTAGCAAAATTCATTAGAAATTTAGAGAGCAGAATTTACGCTCAAATGGCTAAACAATTAGTTGAGTCAATGTTCTCAAACGATAATCCTGTTAGATTTGGATCATTTGTATTAGAAGGATCTACTGTAACATATGAAGTTATAACTAATGAGGATGGAACAGAATTTATTAGAATGACCATCGTCGGAGAAGATGGAACATCAACCACTATTGAAATACCAATTGGTTCAGGATATTTTGGGTCTGATGGGTCAGGAGACGGCGACGGCTCAGGAGACGGATAATGCTTAGAGCAGGACTGTTATCCCTAATATTAATATTAAGTGGGTGTGCTTCAGTACCAAGATTTACTGAAACACCACAAGATTGTAACCCGGAAATAGTAGATGTTGTTACAGCAGTAGAAACGGCTATGCCTTTTGAATGTAACGATGCACCGGAGATAGTTAGATTACCTGCTTATACAGAATTATTAAATCTACCACCTGCAGAAAAGATGCCGGTAGTAGCTGTCTATAAGTTTTTAGATAAGACTGGACAGAGAAAAAGACAAGATAATATAGCTAGCTTTAGCACAGCAGTATCACAAGGTGCAACCGAGATGCTAATAGATGCTTTAAAGACGGCTGGCGGCGGTACCTGGTTTAGAGTCGTAGAAAGACAGGGTATTGACCATTTGGTGAGAGAGCGACAAATCGTTAGATCAACTCGTGAAGAGTTTGATGAAGGCGGTGGCATCGCCCCACTTCTATTCGCAGGGATGATAATAGAGGGTGGTGTTATTGGTTATGATACGAACGTTATGTCAGGAGGTCGCGGCGCACGGACCTTAGGCATTGGATACTCACGGCAATATCGAAAAGATGTTGTTACAATATCTATTAGAGCAGTGAGTGTTCTTACTGGAGAAGTATTGTTAAATGTTCAATCTAAAAAAACAATACTATCTACTGGTGGCGGATTTGATGTTTTCAAATTTGTGGACATGGATACACAATTAGTTGAAATTGAGGATGGCGTTGGAGAGAATGAGTCGGTGACGTATGCAACACGTGCAGCTATTGAAGCAGCTGTGTTGGAACTAATATACCAAGGACACGAAAGAGGTTTTTGGAAAATTAATTGGCCTGAAGGAATGGTTAAGAGAGCTGTTAAGAAGGAAGTTGAAGAACTTTTAGACAGCGAGGTTCTTATTCTTGAGGCTGATGAGGAAACGAAAGATGAAGAATAAATTATTTTTATCATTTTTAACAGTCCTATTACTTTCACCTATGACATTATGGGCAGCTGCCTCTGATGACAACGAAGTCCACTTAGACCAGACTGGTGACACATTAAGCCTGACGATCGATCAGGTGGGTTATGGTAACAAATTTGGTTTAAATAACTTTGCAACGTCAGCAGGAAAGATGCCAGTAACTGGATCGAGTTTAACTTTTAATATCGACCAACTTGGTAACGAAAACTTACTATTTGGTACTCTAGAAGCAGACAGCTCATCTTATACTTTAGAGTTTAATGGTGATAGTAACTCATTTGATTGGTTAATTGGAGATACTGGAAGTTCAGATACTTCAAATTTTGCTATTGATGTAACCGGTGATTCTAATACATGGGATTTAGATCAGGGGTCAGTTGCTTCGGCTGAAAGACTAGACCTAGATTTAGTATTAATTGGTAATTCAAACGTCTTTGATATAGACTTTGAATCCGATGACATTACATGGGATTGGGAAATTACTGGTGACAGTAATAATGTTAATACATTGCAGACAGACGGTGGTGACCACATAATCGAAGCTGATTTTGTTGGTGATTCTGCGGATATTGATATTACGCAAAACAGTGGAACATGTCCTCAGGGTATTTCTTCTTGTAGCGCAATAGTTAAACTGGATATAACATCTGACAATGCAGTTATTCAAATTACTCAGTCTGATACTAGCGACTAATTTATTTACAGTGGAGTCGGTTAATGCTGACTCCATTGGTGATATTGCAGAGACTACGGGAGTAGCCTCTATCTTACGTAATGATGATTCATTATTATCCTCAGTTGGTTTAGATATAGATCTATTCGATACTGCCAGGACTGGTAATGGTCGTATGCTAATTGAATTTGAAGATGAAGCCGAGTTGGCTTTGACAGAGCATACACAAGTCTTAATCGATGAGGTCATATATGACCCAAATCCTGATAAATCTAAAATGAGCATGCGCATGGTAATGGGCACAGCTCGATTCGCTTCAGGAAAATTATCGATGGTCAATAAAAAGAATATTGACATTCGCACCCCAACAGCAACAATAGCAATTAGAGGAACAGACTTCACAACTACAATCGATGAGTTAGGAAGATCTCTCATTGTATTATTACCAGATGAATTTGGCGATGCCTCTGGTGAAATAACCGTAATCAATGAAGGCGGAGAAGTAACCTTAAATGAAGCTTATCAAGCAACTATGGTATCTACTATTTCCTCTATGCCCACACAACCAGTAACACTTCAAAACATTAATGTTAATCAAATTAATAATATGTTTATTGTTAACCCTCCTACAGAAGTTAGAGAAGCAATACAAGAAGCTGCACAAGAAAACCAAGATAGTGGAATATTAGATGTAGACTTTCTAGAGTTTAATGAACTAGAACAAGATGCATTAGCTGATGGAGAAAAAGAATTAGAATTTTCAGAACTCGATATAGACTTTCTTGACG
>Ga0115012_10000666_pt1 | contig 19570 bp, 17 predicted proteins | sample TroAtlMetagenome_FD_88706 | JGI IMG/M metagenome (GOLD analysis project Ga0115012, IMG submission 88706) | Marine eukaryotic phytoplankton communities from Atlantic Ocean - Tropical Atlantic ANT10 Metagenome | ecosystem: Environmental > Aquatic > Marine > Oceanic | place: Tropical Atlantic...
AAGCTCAACTAAACAGTGCGGATGGTGTTTTTAGCGATCCGCAGGTAGTAACAACTTGATAATCGATGAATGGCTATACCCTGACGCTGCTCTGATAAAAATGGTTAAACCATCTTTAAATAGGTAACAACTCAACCTGAGGTCAAATGGTCTATTGATCACTTAGGTGATCACATTGAGAACCTACTGAATGAATACGGTTTCGCAAATGAGGATATTGAAAGCTTAAAAACAAAAAGTGTTATCGCTGATGTGTAAGAGAGTTGTTTTATGAATCATCGTCAGCTGATTCGATTTCCTCACGTTGTCCTGCTTTGAATTCCTTTTGCGCTTTCCCTAAAGAACGAGCAAGGGATGGCAGCTTTGCACCGCCAAAGAGAACCAAAAGAATTACCAGTACGATTATGAGTTCACCTGTTCCTATGCTTCCCATTGTCTTTCCTTTCCACGTCAAGACGTCCTATTCATACAATAACCGTGATTTGTTTATATTTTCATATCAAATCAGGAAACTGGCGAACTTATGTCTACTACGCGTATCTTCCAGGATTTAATCTTCCGGTTGGGTCAAACTCTCTTTTTAAAGAATTCGTAATTTGAGTAACGGCAGGGTCTATTTCTTTTCTGCTTTGAGGTTTATCAGCCCAGACATTCCCAACACCGATTGAGGCCACAAAGTTACCAGTGTCCTTTCGGTTTATCTTGATTACATCTGCCGGAGCAATAGACCATCGGTACCGGGGCAATCCGGGAGCCCCTTCAACCTCTTCATAATTGCCTATTGATAAAAGCTTGTTCAGTTGTTTCTCTACATCAGGTTTATGCCCTTCCAGATGTACCCACACTGTTTCTCCATCCCAAAGAATCGCTGATGGTTTATATGTATTTTCAAGAACACTCTGTGGATCCTTTGATGCTGCAGTGAACCATTTACTGATCGTCGGTATTGGGTTTGTTCGGATTGTGACTTCGGCGAACAGTCCTAAGGTTCCAAATGACCCAACCATCAATTTGTGTAAATTAAATCCGCTAACATTTTTCACGACTGGTGCTCCGCTTGTAATGATTTTCCCGTCTGCTGAAACGTAGCGGAGTTGCAAAACTGAATCTCGTATTCTCCCTTTTCCGAGCACACTGATGTCGTTTTCCCCTACTGCTATTGCTCCACCAATTGTGCCTCCCCTCTCGGGAAGGCAGGTACGTTGTCCGAAGCGTCCCAATTCTTTGTGTAATTCAGCAACGGTAGTGCCTGTTAGTGCAGTGACGATCATTTCGTCTGGCTTAGCAGACAGAATGCCTTCAGGTGCCTTTATGAACCTCGTGTCTTTTTGGGGAAATCCATTTAGGTTCCATCTCGTCTTCCCTCCTTCGACGGCGATAGGTCCTTCAATTCCAATCTCTGAACAAAAGGTTTCAACGTTGCTATTTATAGGGTTCCCCACTTTAAACCCAAGTTCCTTCAGGTATTTTGTTTAAAGTTTGGATATCGGCACATGAATGACCAGTCGGTAGAACTTTTCCGGGATTAATCCGGCATTGAGGGTCAAAGGAGCTACGGAGCATATTTTGGTGTTCTAAGTCCTCATCAGTAAATAATTGTTGCATGAATTCTTGCTTTTCTATTCCTATTCCATGCTCACCTGATAAAACTCCTCCTGCTTCAAGGGATATTTTTACAATTTCTGCTGCTACTTCATGAACGCGCTCTAGAGTTCCTTCTTCGCTCGCATCAAATACGAGTAATGGGTGAAGGTTTCCATCACCGGCATGGAATACGTTCATGATCGTGAGATTATTCTCTTCAGCAAGAGCGTTTACTTTATCCAGCACGTCGGCAAGTTCTGACCGTGGCACAACTGTGTCGTGCAGATAATAGTTAGGTGCTAGATACGTGCTTGCACCGAAGGCTGATTTTCTTCCTTTCCAAAGAGCATCTCTTTGGTACGAAGTTTGTGCAATTTTTATATCGCTGGCTCCATGATTCTCAGCTATTTCACCAATTCGAAATGCTTCTATCTCTACTCCGTCAGGTAATCCTTCAACCTCTACCAGTAGTACGGCTCCAGCATCAGTTGGGTATCCAGATGGGATATGTTTCTCTATCACTTCTATTGTCTTTTGATCCATAGCTTCCATTGCTGCTGGAACAATTCCATCAGCAATAATCGCGCTTACGGTTTCAGCAGCCTTTCTCATGGAAGGAAACGAAATAAGAAGGGTTTGCACGTCATCAGGGTTTGGGGTCAAACGCACAGCGATTTTTGTTGTTATTCCCAGCGTTCCTTCACTACCAATAAATGCTCCACGGAGATCTAACCCGGCTGGCTCTGCATCTAGTCCTCCAAAAGTGGTGACTTCTCCATTTGGAAGGACAACTTCTAAGGCCAATACATGGGTGTCAGTCACTCCGTCAGCCAAACAATGAGGACCTCCGGAATTATTTGCCACATTTCCTCCAAGAGTGCATATCTGTTGACTTGACGGATCTGGAGCGTAGTGAAAACCAAAAGACTTGAGGTAATCGCTTAACTCAAGATTGATGACTCCTGGTTCAACCCATGCGATTCTGTTATCAATGTCTACTTCGAGTATGTTATTCATTTTTGTCATAGCTATGACAATTGGAGCTCCTAGTGGAATTGCGCCTCCAGCGAGACCGCTTCCGGCTCCACGCGGTATGACATGTCTGTCATGTTTCTCTGCGATTTTCATGATGGATTGTACTTCCTCAGTTGATAGCGGAAAGCAGACCGGTCCAGCTATTCCGCCTTCAAAGACAGATTCATCTTTGGAGTACACTATTCGATCATCCAAATTTTCTAAAACACGATCAAGTTCAAGTGCTTTCTGAAGGTCAGCCACTAGAGGGTCATCAGAGAGATGTTTTGACTCTCTATATTCATTAACTCTCTTTTGGATTCGTTTGATGTAATTCATGTTAGCTTCATCGTATCGTTGGCTGTTTGTGTTGATGGTGAGCAAAAGTGATGATGTTTTGATTTTCCCAGCTTGTCCTGAAATGCTGTCCTAGATAGGAGGGTTTATGAATATACCTAGAGGTCTGTCAGAAGTAACGACTGATTGGTTGGAGTCGGTGCTTCAATCGTCTGCGAAATTTAATGGTGTAGAGATTGAGAGTCTTTCCTGTGACAATATTGGAGAAGGTACAGGAATTTTTGGTGAGATTGGATTGCTTACTATTTCTTGGGCTTCTGAAGGTGATTTTCCAATGTCGATGGTCGTGAAGTTGCCGTGTACTGAGCCTGAAAATCTTGCTGTGGCGCAGGCACTTGGTATTTATGCTCGGGAAGTTTCTTTTTATCAAAGTGTGGGTAAGTCATCGTCTTTACGTATTCCGGAGTGTTTCTATTCGCAGTTAGATGATGATGGAAGATTTGTTTTATTAATAGAGGACTTGTCGGCTGATTTTTCTGTCGGTGATCAGATTGTTGGAGCAACGAACGAACAAGTTGAAAGTGTGATTGATGCTTTAAGTGATTTTCATGCGCAGTGGTGGGAAAGTCCCGAACTTGAAATGTTAGATTGGCTTCCTGTTCCTAATGATCCGGCTTATATGGCTACCGTTCCTAGTATCTATCGCGCAGGACTTCCAGTTCTTACAGAGGAGTGGTCTGATCGTGTAATGCCGGAAAGTATTGAAGTTGCAACGCGTTTAGACCCTAGATTTGAGGAAGTCATGGAAATGTTCTCTGAGCGACCTCATACTTTTGCCCATGCAGATACGCGCTTAGATAATATTTTCTTTTCAAAAAGTGATTCTGGTGAAGTTGCTTTTATTGACTTTCAATTATGTCTACGCGGGAAAGGAGTTAATGATCTTGCGTACATTATCGGGAATAGTGTCCCGAGAGAAATAGCTGCAGCTAACTGGGAGTCATATATCAAACAGTGGCTAGCTGGTCTTTCAAAGCATGGTATTGAATACGGGTTAGAGGATGCGATTCGTGGATATCGGCAGGCAGTTTTGTATTACACAGTTGGCGCCATGTCTTTAATTGCTTCGTTTGATACTGGAAATGAGCGTGGAGCAGCGATGGCTGAAGCATATGTCACGAGAATTTTTAGTCATGTTGTTGATACGGATGCTCAAGTCGTTCTTGAGGATTAATTTATTTCCTTTCGTATACTTTCCCCTCTTTCTTTTTCCCAATTTCAATAATTACTCCCGCTTTCCTGAAACAGTAGGCCATCTGTTGAGCAGTGCTTCGTGAAATCTTTGCAAGATTTGATATATCTGCCGTAGTGAATTCGTTAGGGAGCCCATCAGGTAGGAGTTCCATAAAATCTTTTAGGTGATGGAAATGATGTGTTTCATGTATTGAAATTAGTTGGGTATTGATTGTTCTATATCCGCCTCTATTTCTCCGTAGTTGCTTTTCATACTTTTGTATTTTGCTAACACTGACTAATACAGCCTCAAAAGAGAGATTGGGGTGGTGAAGCAAGTCTGGAATTGATACTAGTTCGCTAAAAATAGTAAATAGATCTCCTCGTTTTGGCGATTTTCTAGGTGCTTTGTCGGGTTTCAATAACGTTGTATGTATTGAGATCGGATAGACAATAGTAATTTTGTAGGTGTCTAGTAATGCATTGAGTTTTTTTCTCATTGAAGCGAAAGAGGTTGTTTGGATTTCGATGATAATATTTTGATTGTTTTGCGTTCGTAATAAATCAACAACAAATCCATGAAGAGGGGCTTCAGATACATCTCCTGGTTCGGAATAGTGTTGTTTGAGGTCAGCATGAAGTGACCCTTCATTCAGTGTTCCGATCTGTGGCTGTTCTGGTTGTGTTTCGTTTGGCATCTTTTGATGATTTCTTATTTCTCTGGCAATCTTAAAACGACTCTGGTTGGTGCGTGGCATGGCAAAGAAAAAAGCAACATTCATTCCTCAAGAAGGTATTGAGTTCACGGCGGATTGGTTTACAGATTTATTTCAAGAACAGTATGGAGCTGCTGTTTTAGATGTATCACGCGAAGTGATCGGAACTGGTGTTGGTTTTGTGGGTGAAATCCATCGATGCTCTCTTTCGTGGGATGCGAACAGAGATGATCTACCAGTATCAGTTGTTGTTAAAGTTCCTTCAAAACTTCCGTTAAATAGAAGCTTGGGTGAGGGTTTGCAACTTTATGAACGAGAAGTTGTTGCTTATCAGAGGCTTTCACCAGATATGGGTTTACCCATGCCGAACGTTTTATACAGTGCGATGGATGATGACCCTACACCGTGGTTAGATTCCGTAATTACTTTTCTCTTTTCTCGGCTTCCACTTGGTGGAGTGAGTTGGCTTACTGTTAAATTTCTACAGTTGGCTTCAAAGAATCCTAAATTGCGTCGATACGTTTTGGTGCTTGAAGATATTTCAGATGCTAGGCCTCCAAGCCAGGTGGAAGGCGGTTCTCTTGACGATGCCTTAATTTCTTTAGCAACCCTCGCTAAATTTCACGCGCATCATTGGATGAGCGAAAAGTCCATAGCGGTGTCTGATCGCATATGGGCCGTTAATCGGTTGCCTAAAGTTATTCAAGCTAGTTATGCGAGAAACCGCGGGGAATTTGTTGACCGATTTGGAGATCTTGTAGGGAAATCAAAGATGCAAGTTATTGATGATGCTCAGGGTCGACTGGAGGAGCTATTAGCACCGTTAGCTCGGGACCCATGGACACTACTTCATGGCGATTACAGACTTGATAATATTATGTTTCGTCCAAATGGTGAGATAGTTGTTATTGACTATCAGCTTCTGTGTAAGGGTCGTCCGGGTTGGGATGTTGCGTATTTTATTACGACAGCATTATCAGCAGATCATAAAAGTGAAGAAGAAAAGATGCTTAAGCACTATCATGGAACGCTTTTACATGAAGGAGTAACTAATTATTCGTATGAAGAGCTGGTAGATGATGTTGAGTTAACGAAATTACTGTTGGCACATCGATTGGTCAGCAGTAGGGACGCCTTTGATACACAGCTTCAAAATAGTGATGAAACTTTTGTTGATGTACTGGTGAAAAGAGTCGTTGGCTGGATTTAAGCTGTAATTTAAGTATCTTCTAATCGCTTCTTCGCTAATGATATGTATTCCGGATCGAGGTCATACCCAACATAATGTCTGTTGGCAGATTTAGCAGCTACTGCGGTAGTTCCTGATCCACAAAATGGATCGACAATTAAATCATCTTCGTACGAGTAAAGTTCGATGAGTCGTTTAGGAAGTTCTAATGGGAAAGGCGCTGGATGACCAATTTTTTTTGCCGATTCTGGTCTAAATCGCCAAGTATCTATCGTCCATGATAAGAAGTCATCCTTTTGAATAGAATCAATATGAGGTAAACCACGAGCGGCTCGTTGTTTTTTTGTTAAAGATCTATCAAATCGTAGTTTGCTAGCAACGATAACGCGTTCAGTGACATCACGTAGAACTGGATTCGATGCGGATTGAAAGGATCCCCATGCGCAACTTCCGGATGCTCCCTCGGCTTTAATCCAAATGATTTCCCCACGTAATAAAAACCCAATATCTTCTTGAAGAATTCTGGTGATATCAGCGCTGAGTGACCGATAGGGTTTCCTACCTAAGTTAGCGATGTTGATAGCTATTCTTCCTCCAGGTTCAAGAATTCTCCAACATTCTGTGAAAACAGATCTAAGCATTTGTAAGTATTCGATATAACTCGCTGGAATTCCTTCTTTTTCTATATCAACTTCGTATTCTTTTCCTACGAAATATGGGGGCGAAGTTACGACTAGGGCTGTGGAATTGGCGTTGATCTCACCCATATTTGAAGAATCACCGACATAAAGTTGATCTACTGTTACGGGCGTTGATGGTTCAGTTTTTTTATCTTGCTGAAGGGGTGGAAATCTTTTGTAGAAAGGATCAGAATTGTGGCTTTCTCTCTTTGAAACCCCAAAAGTAGATGTAGTTGTTGACCTCTTTGCGTCATTTTCAAAAATTGACATACCTAAACGGTAGCTGGAGTGAAAGTAAGAGCGACATTCCCGAATCTTTGAATTAAAGAATGTTATCGCTGAACAGGGGTTATGTTCTTTTTAAAATATTGAACTTTTTTGCCGGGAGCATGTTCACGTTCAAAAAAAGGTTCCCAATCCAACTGGCTATGAAATGCGATGGACTGCGGGTTTGGTGGTTCAAGGTTTACTTCACAAAGAAGTATATGGGCACCTTTACGCTCAGCATATTTTTCAAGTTCACGGTAGAGGTTATTTCCGAATCCTTTTCGCTTATGATTTTCATCGACCATTATCCTGTCTACATAGCAATAATTTGAAAATTGTGTCTCTAACCATGTGTAATTATCACTTGAGTAATTCTGGTCTGGTCCAATTATGATCAGTGCTGCAGCAAGTTCCCTGTCTATTTCTACCACCCAACACTTTTCGGCTAGGGATAGGATACTTTTCAACTCTTCTAAAGTAAGAGGGTTCACGGCTGGAGTTGACGTATTATTTAAAGCCAATAGTGCTCCTAGGTCTTCTTCTGTCAGTTCTCGTAGCATATTTATTCCTTTCACCGCTTCATTGAGTGGTGCCGTTGCCTAGGGTGTGTGATGATAGAGGGGTGGAATAGAAAATATTCCTTTACATAGAGTACCGTAAGGATTTAATCGAATGAGTACCACCCAACTGCTGTCAGGTGTTCGAATAATTGAAAGTTCTCTTTTAGGACCTGGATTGATCTCTACATTCTTTTCAGATTTAGGCGCAGATGTAATCAAAGTCGAACCACCTCAAGGTGATTACATTCGTCAGATGACTTGGCCAATAATTGATGGAGTTTCTCTCTTGCATTTGCACACACATAGAGGGAAAAGAAGCATTGCTTTAAACCTTAAAACTGATGATGGGTTGAATATCTATAAGGAACTTGTCTCTTCAGCAGATGCCGTTGTTGAAGCGATGAGGCCCGGTACTTTAGAGAAGTTGGGACTTGGGTTTGATGTCCTGAAAGAACTAAATCCTAAAATTGTTTTTTGTACCCTGTCTGGATATGGATCTTCGGGCCCCTATCAAAATATGCCCAGTCATGGAATTGCATACGATACGTGGGCTGGTTTAATTAATCCCGTAGTTGATGAGGAAGGCTTCACTAGAATCCCACGCGATATGCCAAATGTGGGAATTAACGTTGGTCCAATGCTTGGCGCATTCGCATTATTAGCAGGAATTACACGTGCACGTGAAACAGGTGAGGGATGCCAAATGGAATTAGCTCAATCTGATGCTGCGGCGTATATGGACTGGTACCGAATTGAAACTTGGAAGGCATATGAGCGATCTGAAACTGTAGTTACTGGAAACCCAGCTGACGACTTCGAACGAAGACCACCTGGGCTTGCAGGAATGTGGGAAGGCGTTCGCTACCAAATCTATGAATCAATCGACGGACATGTTCTTTTTATGGCATCGGAGCAAGCATTTTGGAAGAATTTTTGTGAAGGGATAGGAAGACCTGATCTCTTTGAAAAGTGGCCTGGTTCAAAGTATGCAGACCATGCAAAAGGAAATCGGGAACTTCATCTTGAGCTCAAAGAAATATTTAAAAGCAAATCTACGAATGAATGGCTTACATTTAGCGAAGAGGAAAATACGCCAATAGCACCCGTATATAACGCTCAAACTGCTCCCAATGATCCTCAGTTCCAGCACCGTCTTCCCTTCTATTCAGTTGATGATCTTGGAGCTGAACAACTGCCGCTTCCTGTAAAGATAATCGGAGAAGAACAACCAATTCCTACGAAAGCACCAGATGTCGGTGAACATACCGAACAAATACTTACAGAAATTCTTGAATATGATAAAAGTCGTATTTCCGATCTTCGTGAAAATGGAGCATTCGGCTAAAAGCATATATTCGGTTCTATATTTTTAGCATGCTCAAATTTGTTCATTCTCATTCCGTTGTAAGGAGGTTATTTACGATTGGAGCACTACCTATTGCCATTGGAGTAGCGGTATTTTATGTTGCTGCATCAATTCTTATAGGAATCTTCCTTTTTATTTTTGGAGATAATCCGGATCGTCATATTCGTCTTTCTCTTATGTTTCTTTGGTACTTAATTATGGAATTAGTTGGTGTCCTGATTGCTTTGATTCTCTGGGTCATAACCATGTTTGGTTACACCATCTCATCAGGTAAATCTCAGCGTATTCATGCTCTAATTCAATACTTTTGGGTTGCTTCTGTTTTGGGTGGTGCTCAAATTTTTCTGCGTGCCAAAATTAAATTTCCAAATACGGTTTCGTTTGGAGATGGACCATTCATTATTGCGGCGCAACACAGTAGTTTCTTTGACGCATTAATTCCAACAATTTTGATAGGTAAATACACCAAAAGTGTAATCCCTCGCCATGTTTTGAAATCGGATCTTCTACTCTCACCTTCTTTAGATATTTATGGAAACCGTTTGCCTAACCAGTTTGTAAATCGTGGGTCAAAAGACAGTGAGCAAGAGATTGCTGGTGTAAGGAGTCTAGCTAATGATTTAGGATCAAATGCTATGGTTATTTTTCCAGAGGGTACGTTTCGTACAAAAGATCGGTATGAGCGTATTATCAAAAAAATAAATTTATCTGACCCTGATAGAGCAGAAAGAGTTCGTGGTTTGAAATATCTTCTACCGATCAAACCTGGTGGGCTCTTAGCAATGGTGAATGCAAACGCTGAATCTGATCTATTTCTAGTTGCTCATCGAGGATTTGAAGCTTTTGGTTCTTTCAAAGAGATTTACGCAAATGTTCCTTTTGATGAGCCTGTTGACATTTATATCAAACATATTCCTTCTGAAATGATTCCAAACGAAATAGGGGAAAGTCTAAGATTCATTGATTTTGAGTGGTTAGCATTAGATAAATGGTTAGAAAGTAGAGTTGTGAATAATGCAAGTACCAGTTGACACTGATGTCTTTCAATTTGCAAAATTGATTGCTGCTGAAGCGGCGACGTTAACGCTTGATTGGTTTCAATCGCATGACTTAAAGGTTGATATCAAACCTGACAATACAGAAGTAACAGATGCCGATAAAGCTGTCGAAGAGTATTTACGGAAAGCGATAAGCAAAGAATTTCCCGATGATACGATTATTGGCGAAGAATCAGAAAGTTTTTCTGGGAAAACGGAAAGACAATGGATCATTGATCCTATTGATGGGACTGCATCGTTTGCTAGAGGTGTTCCACTTTTTAGTTCACTCCTAGCAATGTTTGATGATTCCGGTCCTGCTATTGGCATTATTCATCTTCCTGCACTTGATGAATTTATAGCAGCTGGGAGAGGTGTTGGAGTTTCTAGTTCACAGCCAAATACTTCAGTTTCTTCAGTTGAAAATATTTCAAATAGTTGTATTTCTTCCAGTAGCTTTGACGTTCCATGGTGGCCTGAAAGTTCTCTTTTGAAAATTGCTGCAAGTGGAGCAAAGACAAGAACTTGGGGCGATGGTTACGGGTACTTTCTTGTTGCCACTGGTCGTATTGAGGCGATGATTGATCCTTCTCTATATACATATGATGTGGCTCCTATGTTGACAATAATTCCAGAAAGTGGAGGCCGTATCTCTTCTTGGGATGGAAAGACTGAGCTTAAAGACAAGCTTGGGTGGGTAGCAACAAATGGGTTAATTCATGATGATTTGCTGACCATCTTAAATAGTTAGCTCTTTTCTTCAGGAATCCCATCAAATTCGACAACACGAATTCCTTTTTTCTTTATTTTTTGTAAAAAATCAGTTGAATCGCATACTGAGGCAACTCCTCCAGTTTGGCTAGTAAGTTCTTTCTTCACAAACATTTCGCATAGTACCTCTGTTACGATCGCTGTCGCAGTTGATGGGGAACTGACTGCTCCTATTACTTTTGTGACGCTATGATTTTCTAGTCGTCCTCTAATTTCGACACGTACAGCTCCGACTCCCCCATCACGATGTGGAGGAGTTAACATGGGAAGCCAAGACGTAAACCTATCTTGTCGTGATGCAGATACTCGAGCGGTAATTCGTGAAGCAAGAGGAAATAATTGCTTCAAAAGTATTGGATCGGGTAGTGCTGCTCTATAACAATCTGCACCAGCAATCGGTTCAGGGAACCAAACGAGTTCTCGGCCAGAACCTCCAGGTCGCCGAACCCATTGACCATCACACCATTCAATTGATGGTCTCTTCATAGCTCTATGGTGCTGCTTTGCACATGCAGGTCCACCTGTACCATCTTTAGCAACATGGATTTCGTCTACAGAATCCAGTTCTTTTGACGCAAAGTCCACCAACGCACAAGTTAGCCCTGGCGAGAAAGCCGCACCTGCCACGATCACTGCACCGTTCTCTTTTGCTTCGTCTTCTAGTTTCAATAACCCGACAACATCACTGAGTTTATTTGATGTGGATATTACAGAAATTCCATTTTTAATCGCACGTTGTGCAGTTTGTAAATGATGACCAGAAGAACAAGATAACACTAAGATTTGAATATTCTGATCTTCTAATTTTTCATTGCTATCACAAAAGATAATTGAATTTTTTCGAGTCATTAAATGAGAGACTTTTTTTCGATCAGGTCCACTTACAAACAAAGGAATTTGTGGAAGAGAAGTATTTAGTCGCTGAAGAAGTTGTGAGCCCACTGCTCCCAAGCCGAGAATGCCTATCATGATAACTACGCTTTAGTCAGTTTCTAAGTCTCGCCACCCACCACTTTGCAATGGGACATTTCCAGCTTCTTTTGATTTCACAATAATGGAGATTCCAACGGCGCCTAATAGTGCTATTAAAACTCTAATCAGTTGTCTCATAACTCTCCCGCCTCATACGTTAGAAACAATTCTTTGAAACTTACCGTTGGTTGTCAAGTCCAATATTCTCAGTGGGCCTAGTTGGAGTTGAACCAACGACCTCACCCTTATCAGGGGTGCGCTCTAACCAACTGAGCTATAGGCCCTTTGTACACTTTCGGAATTCCACGATACCGTTCAGAAATCAAAATAGCCTCGTTCGTAGAAAGAGTCCCATTTATTGCCTAGGAATACGCCTCCTACGACGCGGTGGTGAAGGACGAACAGTTTCCTCTTCAATCATGGTCACACGTAAACCACCGGTAAGGTCACTAATGAGGTTGAAAAGTAAAACCATAAGCACATTTAGTGTTGAACCAGCAATAGCTAAGATAAGTCCCGCTAGTGCATAACCTTTAAATATTTGCTTTCCATCAAAGTTGAAGGTATCCAAAGCAAATAGTTCGGTAATTAGGGATTCAAGTTTGCCAACAGTTCCGGATGATTCAGCAACACCCCAAATAATGAATCCTGCTATGAGGAAGACAGCCCATAAGCATGCAAAGAAAAGTATAGAAATTTTTAAAACTGACCAAACTTCAATATGTCTAATTATTCGTCTAACTCGTCTTGCTTGTAATTTAACCCGCCTTCTTTTTTCAAATACGGATATTTTTCTCCCGGCACGTTGTCTCGGTACCGATGATTTCTTATTTCCAAAGAATCTATTTTCTACTTCTGACATGTCTTGGTCTGGGTAAATAGAAACGTTGTCATCTTTCTCTAGATCGTCAAAATAGTCAGAAGGAGTGGGAGTCCCCGCTGGTTCCGATTCTTCATTGTTAGGATCATTAATTGTTGACTCGTCAATATTCGTCATTATTCGTAGTGTAGGTTACGAAATGGGACAGTGTGGTGGCACCCCTCAATGAAGTGTTCTTGTAATATCTATTTTTCTGATTCGATAACGTCTTCTTGTTGAATTACAGGAGCTATTGCAGTAACTATAGAGTCATTTTCGACAGACATTAATTTAACTCCAGTAGCTGACCTACCTTGAATCGAGATGGTATTCACTTTCATTCTGATTATGACGCCATTTGAAGCAATCATAAAAACTTCGTCATCTTCACCTACGGATCTACTCGCTACAACACGACCTTTCTCAGGAGAAAGACTAATTCCAATAACTCCTTGACCAGCTCTATGTTTCGCATTGAAACTATTGAATTCTGTTCTTTTTCCATACCCCTTTTCTGTCACAACTAGCAATGACTTACCTTCTTCCGCTAAACACGCTGCGACGACTTCATCAGCATTCGAGACTTTTATTCCTCTCACTCCAGCTGCTGACCTGCCCATAGGTCGAACCTCTTCTTCGTGGAACCTCATCACTTTCCCTTGACTGCTTACTAGACAAATATGATCTTTTCCTGTGGTGGGTAGAACTCTAACTAATTCATCTCCTTCATTTAGTTTTATAGCTATTAGCCCCTTTGAACGAGATTTGTCGTATTCAGTAAATTTAGTTTTCTTTATTTTCCCTTGTTTTGTTGCGAAGACAAGAAACCTGTTTGTTTCATAGTCTCTTGTATCAATCACTGCTGCTACTTTTTCGTCTGCTTCTAATTGCAATAAGTTCACAATCGCAGTTCCACGAGCTGTGCGGCTCATCGTTGGAATTTGATGTGCTTTCAAACGGTGAACTTTCCCTAAATTCGTGAAGAGTAATAGATACGCATGTGCTGATGTGTGCAGAATTGTTGTGATGAGGTCTTCATCTTTTAATCCAGCTCCAGCTACTCCCCTTCCTCCTCGTCCTTGGCTTCTAAATTCATCACTAGAAACAGTTTTTACATACCCCCCTGAACTCAATGAAAAAACAAGGTCTTCATCATCAATTAGATCCTCAATAAGGAAATCACCAGGGTCATCAACTAATTGCGTTCGTCTGTCATTTGCATGTTCATCGCAGATTTCTGATAATTCATCAATAATTATTTTTCTAAGTTCTTTATCATCCGAAAGTATTGCTTGAAGTTCTGTAATCAATGCTGAAAGTTCTTGAACCTTTTCTTCGACTTGGTCTCTTCCTAAACGGGTTAATCTTCCAAGTTGCATATCTAAGATATGGTTCGCTTGAATCTCACTAAAGTCAAATGGTTCATTCATAAGAGATGTTCTTGCGGTCGCCCGATCATCACTTTCTCGGATTGTCGCAATAATTTCATCAATCATTCCAATTGCTTTTAACAACCCAGAATTTATGTGCAATTCATGTTCTGCTCTGTCTAACCGGAATTGTGTTCTTCTTGTAACTATTTCTATTTGGTGGTTGACCCAACAGGTTAATGCGTCAAGGAGTGTCATGGTTTTTGGCACACCATCATCAAGGGCAACCATATTTACAGGAAATGATGTCTGCAATGGAGTCCCTTTATACAATTGATTTAGGATCACGAGTGACGGGGCGTCTTTTTTTAGTTCAAATACGAGACGTGTTTTCCCCTTTGCTGATTCGTTACGTATCGTTCGAATTCCTTCAATTTCTCCTTTATCAACTAGTGCTGCTGTTTTCTCTTCAATAGATTCAACGCTTGTTTGATATGGAATTTCTGTAACAACTATCTGATCGTTCTTTTGACCTTCAACTATTTCAGCTTTAGCTCTAACTTTAATGGAGCCTCTTCCAGTTTTATATGCCTGATGTATTCCAGAATGCCCGAGTATTTCCCCACCCGTAGGGAAATCTGGTCCTTTAACAAATTCCATCAAGTCTGTAATGGTTGCTTCTGGATTGTTTATTAAATGGATAGCTGCATCTGATATTTCTTGAAGGTTATGTGGAGGTATATTTGTTGCCATTCCGACAGCTATCCCCTGTCCTCCATTGACTAATAAGTTTGGGAATCGTGCCGGTAGCACTTTTGGTTCTTGCGATGATCCATCAAAGTTGTCCAAGAAATCTATAGTTTCTTCATCTATTCCTTCAAGCATTGACATTGCTAACTGTGACAATCTGCTTTCGGTATATCTCATGGCTGCAGGTGGATCGTTTGGTGAACCAAAATTTCCGTGGGGGTCAATTAGTGGATAACGAAGTGAAAATGGTTGACCCATTCGAACTAAAGCTTCATAAATAGCGCTATCACCATGCGGGTGATAATGCCCCATTACTTCCCCAACAACTGTTGCACATTTTACATGTGACCTGTCTGGTCTTACATTTGTGTCGTACATACCCCAAAGTATTCGTCGATGAACAGGTTTTAGTCCATCTCTTGCATCAGGAAGAGCACGAGCGACAATGACGGACATGGCGTAATCAAGAAAAGATTGTTCCATTTCTTCTTGTATTTCAACATCTTCCACTCCTTCTACGGGGTTATTATCCTCCGAGGTATCAATATCGCTCATGAATTCCTTTGTTATCTCAGATATCTAAAAATCGGACGTCTTTAGCATTGGTTTGTATGAAAGTTTTTCTACTTTCGACATCTTCACCCATTAATTTTGAGAATACTTCATCTGCAATGGATGCTTGTTCTACCGTGACTTTAAGAAGTGTTCTATTCTCAGGGTCCATCGTTGTATCCCAGAGTTCATCGGCATTCATCTCCCCTAAGCCTTTTAACCTTCCAAAGTCTGCTTTGTGTTTGGGGTTCTCTTTTAAGAAAAGCTCCCTAGCATGTTCGTCTTTTAAGTAGATTTTTGACTTTTTAACTTCAGTTGAAAACAAAGGAGGTTGTGCAATGTAAACATGTCCATTTAATACAAGTTCTTTCATCTGGCGGTATAGAAAAGTTAATAAGAGGGTTCTTATGTGGCTTCCATCAACATCAGCGTCTGCTAATAGAACAATTTTGTGGTATCTGATTTTTTCAATATCAAATTCTTCACCAAATCCAGCACCGATAGCAGAAATTAATGCTTGAACCTCGGTGTTGTTCAACATTTTGTCAATTCTTGAGCGTTCAACATTTAAAATCTTTCCACGAATTGGAAGAATTGCCATGATTTTTGGGTCTCGTGCATCTTTTGCTGAGCCACCGGCTGAATTTCCTTCAACAATGTAAAGTTCTGATTCTTCAGGGTCTTTACTTGAACAATCTGTTAATTTACCAGGTAGCCCCGCACCGTCAAGAGCTGACTTTCTCCTTGTTGCATCTCTTGCTGTTCTAGCTGCTATGCGCGCACGGGCTGCTTGAACAGCTTTTTGTGTTATTAGTTTTGCTTCTTTAGGGTTTTCTTCTAACCAATCACGTAAATGTTCACCGGTTGCTTTTTCAACAAGCGACTTAATTGAAACGTTCCCTAGTTTGCTTTTTGTTTGTCCTTCAAATTGTGGTTCGCGAAGACGTACAGAAATTATTGCAGTTAATCCTTCTCGTATGTCCTCACCTTGCAATCCGTCATCGCTTTTGTTTAATTGGCCATTATCACGGGCATATTTATTAACTATTCTCGTTAAAGCGGTTCTAAAGCCTTGTTCATGCATTCCACCCTCTGTTGTAGAAATACCGTTAGCAAAAGAATGTATTCCATCAGCGTTAAACCCTGTATTCCATTGAAATGCGATTTCTACTTCTTGTTCATCATCTTGATCTTGAAAGAAACCTACTTTTTCGAATAATGCTTCCTTAGATATGTTCACATGTTGGACAAAATCTTTAATGCCGCCGTCATATTTGTACGACGTTTTCTTATTTTTTCCTCGGTTGTCAATAAAGGTTATTTCAAGACCTTTATTCAAAAAGGCCATCATTTGAAATCGTTCTAATAATGTAGTTGAACGGAAATCGATTCCTTCTTTAAATATTTTTATATCTGGCCAGAAACGCACTGTTGTCCCAGTTCTCCCCTTAGGGGCTTCATCAACTATTGAAAGTTTTTGATCTGGTTCACCACCATCTTTGAAAGACATGAAGTGTCGTTTTCCATCACGATCAATTTCCACTTCTACTTTTGAACTTAAGGCATTCACTACAGATACACCAACACCGTGTAAACCACCAGAGACCTTGTAACCATCTCCTCCAAATTTTCCACCCGCATGAAGAACGGTCAAAACTACTTCTGCAGCTGATAAATCTTCATATTGATGATGCATTCCGACCGGAATTCCTCGTCCATTATCTCGTACTTCACAAGCTCCGTCTTTAAGGATTTCTACCTCTATTTGGGTGCAATGTCCTGCCATCGCCTCATCTACCGCATTATCAACCACTTCATAAACTAGGTGATGTAATCCTGTTGGTCCTGTAGAGCCAATGTACATACCTGGGCGTTTACGAACTGCTTCTAGCCCTTCTAAAACTTGTATATCCTCAGCACTGTATGAGTCAGCGGTTTGCGTCATTTTTAGTTAATTTCCCTACCAAATATTTTATGGTGACTTGCTTCGAATTTTCCTGTATTTTTTCTATAAAACACGTGGTCAGAGCGCTAAATCACACAGGGTTAATTCTATCATTTTTCAAGGTTCAGTAGGGGTTATCAACAATTAAATTTTGATGCTTTTCATCTAATAAATTGTGGTCTCATATTTTCTTTATTGTTACTTTTATAGCGTTGATTTTGTCTTCAGATATATGAGATTTTACAGATTTTAAAATTTGTGAATGCCGCCACTCTAGTTCTTGTGCAATGGCAGCGTCATTAGCTTGAATATGCAACTTTTGATTCTTTATGTGTGTTGGGTAGGTTAGTTTTGAAAATTTTTTACCAACTATTGACTCCCATTTATCAATTATTGTGGTTATTTCTTCTGTTGATGATCCGGTTAGTTTATGCAGAAGAGAATCTAAGAGAGAATCAAGTTTTTTAGGTTGATTTTGTTCTGTTTCTAAAGGATCCCATTTCATTGGATAAGAATCTTTCCTTCTTTAACCTCATAGTACATATTTTGCTGAATAATTTTAGGTTGAATTGCTGTGGTAATAAACGTTTGATCTGCAACTAGAAGATGAAGAAGCCTCTCTGTTCGATCACTATCAAGTTCAGAAAATACATCGTCGAGGAGTAAAAGTGGTTTTGTTTTGTGAACTTTGTGTAGTAGGTGATGACCAGCGACTCTTAAAGAAAGCGCTATAGTACGCTGTTCTCCTTGAGAGGCATGCGTTCTTGCAGGCATATCGTCTAAAAGAATTTCAATATCGTCTCTGTGTGGTCCAATCAGGGTAGTTCCTCTTCTTAGTTCATCGATCTCCATTTCTTTCAAAAGTGGTAATAGTCCTTGTTGTAACCAGTTGGGGTTATAAGTGATCTTTAATTTTTCCGTTCCTCCCACAAGACTTTTATATGCTTTTTGCGCTAAGTCTTCGATTTCTACCAATGTTTCCTGGCGTAATGCTCCCCAGTGTTCGCTGAGATTAGCAAATTGTTCACTCCAGACTGTGAGAGTGTCTTTGTTTTGAGTTGATAAAAATCCTTTTTGTTGTTTTAAGAAGGCATTTCGTTGTTTTAAAACCGACTCAAGATCTGTTCGTTCTTTTAGGTGTTTTGGATGTGTTCTAATAAGTAGTTCGTCAATGTATGTCCGTCTATTACTCGGTCCTTCTTTCACCAACGTTAGATCATCAGGTCCGAAGACAGTCATCGGGATCAGACCCACAAGATTACGAATAGGTCTTATCTTTTGTTTATTTATTGAAATACTATTCTGACGCTGATTAGAAATTTCAGCCTCAACTAAAAGTTCTCGTTCTTCATGTTGTATTTCAGCACGAATAATTGCAGTATCTAGTCCTTGCTGAACAAGTGCCTCGGTCGGTGCTCCTCTAAAAGATACAGCACTACCCATATAGTAGATTGCTTCTAGTAAATTTGTCTTCCCTTGACCGTTTTGGCCAAAAATAACATTTGTTCCTTTTTGAAATGCTGTTTCTTGTGCTGAATAATTACGGAAGTCTTGCAACCATAATTGTTTCAGATAGACCATTATCGTTGTTATGAAATACGAACAGGCATTAAAAGGTATAAGAATTCTGGGTGTTCTTCAGATTTTAAAACAGCTGGTTTTTGATTATCCCTTGTTTCTAGAGTGACATCATCACCGGGAGCTATTTCTAGACCTTTTAATAAATATTCAGCATTAAATGCAATGGTAAGATCCTCTCCATCGTAATTAGCGTCAACTGTTTCGTGGGCTTCACCAATATCTTGTGTTTTTGCTATTAATTGCAAGCCAGTCATTCCCATTTCGAGACGAATAGGAGTCGCTTCTTGTGCTAATAGTCGAACTCTTTTAACTGCGTCTCGTAATTCTCCTCTATTTGCAGTTAATTTATTAGGATTATCATCTGGGACGAGGCGTTTATAGTCAGGAAACTCCCCTTCTATCAATCTTGTAGTCATCCGAATATTATTAACCTCGAAAGACGCCTCCTTTTCACCCAGATATAAGGAAACTTCTGAATCTTTTTCTAATAGTCTTGCTAGTTCTGTGAGAGCTCTTGATGGAACAAGAATCGGAGGTTGTCCTGCTAATAAAGATGAGCCTGGCATGTCTCGAACAGCTAGTCGATAGGAATCAGTAGCTACTAAACGAAATCCTTTTTCTTCAGCCACCATATAAACACCCGTTAAGATTGGACGAGAATCGTCAGATGAAGCTGCAGGAGTAACTTGTTCTAAAGCGCTCACAAGTAAAGAGGCATCTACTGTTACAGGATCGGAACTAACTCCTTCGAATAATGGATATTCGTCCGCCGGTATTGTGCGTAGTGCAAATTCACTACGTCCTGCGACTACCTGAAGGTCTGTATC
>Ga0115012_10000668_pt1 | contig 19528 bp, 7 predicted proteins | sample TroAtlMetagenome_FD_88706 | JGI IMG/M metagenome (GOLD analysis project Ga0115012, IMG submission 88706) | Marine eukaryotic phytoplankton communities from Atlantic Ocean - Tropical Atlantic ANT10 Metagenome | ecosystem: Environmental > Aquatic > Marine > Oceanic | place: Tropical Atlantic Ocean...
GGAATAGAAATATTCATTTTTTTTCTAGCTGAATTTGTATGCACCAAGTGTGCTGACATATGCAATAGATTATAAATTGCATAACAACACATGCCATTGAACCTTTGCAACTTAGCCATGGTGTTGGCTGTTGTCTTTCCTCTGCCAAACATCATAGCCGGTTGTTCTATGAAAACCTCATTGATGCAGTAATAAGAATCAAAATGTTTAACTTTGTTTTGAAAATGCTCGGCTTTCTCTTCAAGAGTTAAATTTTTTTTAAATTTTAATTTATCATAAGCTATTAGCTTATAGTCTAATGTCATGACAGCAAATCCAACAATAGACGTACTAATGTCAATTCCTAATATGTAAGTTTTCATATATTTCCTTAAATGTCTAGTTTTAGTTTGAAACTAAATTCCCTGTCTTCCGTTTTCTTGACAGGTTTTGCCACCTTTGCGACTCCTAGGACATTCATGTTTTCATCATAAATTGCAACCTTTGAAATATATGTATTTTTCTTGAAAGCCTCTTCGTTGTTATCATAAGGGCTGTATACAGTGTTCTTGATTACTGCGGTGTCGTTTTCGGCATAAAGTGTGCCACCCACATTGGACGATGAAGTGAGAACTAAATTAGAGCCGCTTTGTATAAATGTGGGGTTATTAGAGTGGTTTAATTCTCCCTTCGGAGCATGAGCGTACATCGTTATTGTAGGTATTGTGCTATCACCTTGAAAAGAAATACTAGTGTGCGAACCAGTCACGGTGCCGGACTGTCCAGTGATTCCAGAGCCCCAGTAAACCCATGCTGGGCGTTTTAGACTAGTATCGTTGTCAATCAAATCTGCTTGATCCGCATGTAGATTCCAACTACCAGTCAGCACAACAAACCCCTCATTGTACAACACCACTCCTGCGACTTTTCCATCGTTGCTGGCGATGTCGCCATTTTGCTGTATCAATTCTCCATTTCTATTTTTATCGACTAGTTGTCCAACAAGTGTGCCGGTAACATAAAACCTAAGATCTACTGTGCCTTTCTTGATTGATTTGCCATAAAATATCGATGGAATGCTAATCAAATTTACTTCTTTTGTGGAATAATTGTGTTCAACAGAAGAAGAGTACTCATAATGTTGAGACAGAGTTTGATAATAGTTCATCGTATTTCTAAGTGCGTCCATGTGTTTTCTTGGCGCAGAAGCAGAATAATAGTTCCTATACAAAGAGGAAGACATGGGATATGAGCCAGTAATTATATCTCCATGAGAAAATCCTTGTGAAAATTGTTGTGTACTTACAGTCGCAAAAGATTGCAAAGAACCGTTTTTGGTTATAAATGGGTATATAAAATTATTAGAGCCAGACAACTTATCGTTATTCATTTCATATAACGATATGTAGCCAGACGGAACGTTTAAACTAGCCGAAGTGAAGGAGCCAGAATCTGGCTGCTGATTATTAATATACATTGTTCCGGAGTACATTGTGAATTCATACTTTGGGTATAATCTCAATGTATTGACAAAGATATCTTCTTCTTTAAATTTATAAATACTCATGGTTTTTTTATTATACGTTCAAAAAGGATATTTATTCATCCTTTAGTTTGCAGGTTAGCATACAATAAGTAGTCAATAGTTGTTGTTTATTAGCCCCTTCATTTGAATATGCCCATTCGAATGTCGTTACAATTCCTTTGATCATTCTCTCTATCATTAAAATTTCTTGCTGTAGCCATTCTATGTGTTTGGTGGATATATCTGGAATCTCTAATCCCAATTCTGCGCTTATTTCGTACATTGCGAACCAGTCCTTTTCTTCCAAAGCCTCTCTGGCGTTCATAAACCTTTTTTCGCTGATGATATCTTTTGAAACATCCGGGTGAGTAACTTTTGCTACTTTTTTAAATATTTCTTTTGTTTGTTTTTCTAAATCTGGCACTTCAACTGCGCGTTCTGTTTTATATGGGTATACAAAGTTTTTTTCAGCCTTTGCCTCAGAATACATATATTCTGAATCTTCGATATATACGGCTATATCTTTGTTGAATATTTCTCTTCTTTTTTGATGTTCGGCACGGTGGAACTCTAAGTCTGATTTAGTGTAAGACAATTTTTTAATTAACATTTCAAACTTTAATTGATTGGTGGACATACTATAACTAGTAGTCTAATCTAACTCTCAACGTTAATTCATTACTCGGATCTTTCTTTAGCGGCTCCGATACCTTTGCTACTGCCAGCAATTCATTATCTGCGGAATATAGCCCAACAGTTGTTATATAACTCACAGGCGTGTTGGAAGCGTCATTTTTAACAACCAGTTTTGAGCCAGCAAGATAAGTTGGGTTTGTGGAATAATTAAACTCGTTATGGTGCGCTCTACAAAAATATACTGTTGAATTTAATACAGTCGTATTATTAAATTCTATATTCTGGATTCTGTGCCTGATAGCTGATGCGACGTCTGGGATGGATGCCGAAACCATAATGCCACCCATTTCGTTTTGTGCGGCGGCGCCGGATGCATTCATATGTGGATCATTCAAGGTGCTTTTTAAAAGTCCTCTAGACAATGCTTTGTCTGGTTCGTGAGCCGATCGATCGGAGTTGTGAAACAACCCTGCGTCGAGCACAGCAATTCCAGCTTGATAATATATCAATCCAACTGCAGAATCTGCATTGTCGTTGTTTTGTAAGACATCAGCATTTGAAGAAGAGGCATATAAAACTCCATAGTCGCCGGCGGGTGAATTTACACGATAATCATTTTGAGCATTTTTATCATATACTTTAATAACACCACTCTTTGTAGCTCCGGAGTCTCGATATCTAAAAGAATCACCGGTGGCGCTAGCAGAAGCAAAGCTCACACCCATACCTAAATTCATAGAAAAAGATCCTTTCTTGATCTCATCTTTAGTTATTAGTCTTGAAAAATTTACAAATAGTGCTTCTTTTATTTTTGTGCCGCCGGCGTTGAGATCTCCGTCAACATCAAAAAGTCTAATATCATTATTCGAATCATATCCCATAAGAACTTGAGCCATTTGGTTGTAGATGTTTTGTTTCTTTAAACCTTGTACCAAGCCTGTTCTAGCGGCGGATCCTCCGGAGGCAGTAATAACGTGAGATGTCGAATGTACGCCGGCGCTGATATCAAAAATATGATTAGCCGAAGAACTCAAATAAGGGTAGTCGTACACAGATTGAAACATTGCGTGAGTATAGTTTTTAATATTATGCTCATTGTCGCCTGTCTTGTAAGTGCCACTAACAATTGTTCCTGTAATAGGTATAGCTTCGTGAAGCAAAGTTTTAGTTGTAACAATATCGTTGGTTGATAAAGATTTGTAAGTTGTAGCCATGTTTTATTCCATTCCTTTATTATGTTATACTTTCTTAAGATATCTAATTGGGATTTCAACTGAATACCCAGTTGTACCACCCATGATTTTGATTATACTATCGACTGCTCTGTAATCTCCACCAGTCGTAGAGAAATTCGAACTTAAGCCGATTTGATCAAATAAGAAATCACTATCTGCAAGGTTAGCAGATGCTTTAATTGCAAAGCCTAATCTAGAGCCTGTGGCTCCTGCGAGCGATGTCCAATTGCCAAGATCTGGAACGGTGTTCGGATCATGCAAGCCTATGTTGACAGCAAATCCATTGTTTGCTCCGGTTGTAGCAGAGGTTGTAAAGTAATAAGTTGCTATATTGTCATCGTCTAAGAAAGAGTAAGACGCGACGGTGCCGTTTTGTGGGTGTGTTAATGTGCCTAGGCGGTTGTCCATGTGTACAATATATTGAGTCTCTTTTAAATCGGCGTCGATCGGGACTGTTGCTGGCCTATTAGAATTGTCGATACCCTGATCAATGGCAACTTGATATTGGTTTGACGATGGGTTGGCGCCGTTGATAAACGCAGAAGAGCCAAGAGCAGTGGCGGAAGCGGTGGTAGTTGCAACCATGTAAGTGCCTCCAGATGTGGGCGAGGGGGATTTGGGAATTCCGGGTACTCCTTGTAGCCCAGAAGATGTGGCTGTTTTGAGCACTGGCATATAAAGCAAGTTTGTTCTAGATATTGTCACCAATTTACTCTTCATCGTAGAAGTATTGTTTGTAAAAGCTTCTAATACTGGAGTTTGTAAAATGTTGATATCATAGTATGCGGTACCACTAGGGTGCATCTTGTCATATAATCCGTAATTAATCTCATCATCGCCTAAAGCGAATTTTGCAACGTTAAAGCTGCCGTCACCTCTAGCTAATCTTTTTCTTCCGGTATCTGTTAAAACAGCATCCAGAATGATATCGCCAGAATTATCTAAAAAAGCCATATTTGTTTCCTCATTTATATAAATAGTGTTTCATCTTAAATAGTAAATTAATATCATTTATTCACGAATAAGGTTATTCTTTTTGAATGTTACATTAATATCTATTAGTTTCCCTGTGTTTTTGCTGCGAATTCTAAACTTGAATACTCTGTTATCGGAGCCAATAATATTATCATCTGAAATTCCAATAACCGGTTCTGTTGAATCAGGATCGAATGAAGGATCATATGATGGGTGATTGGGGTTTTCCATATCAGTAGTATAAGGAGACGTATATTGTCTAGGAGAAAATCCAATCTTCAGATATCTTTTAAAAGATTTAGATTTTTGGGTAGGGGGTTCAGGTTTTTTGAAATCCACTATCCTAATCTTAGGGTACATCGTTTCTCCTTCTTTTATTAGCACAAACTCATACACAGGGCTTGGGTTCGATACATATCCATGGGCATCTTGCGCCCTAAATATATAGTAATAATATTTATTTGGCACGATTTTATCTTCATATCCAATAGAATTTGCGCCATCAGTGTATAAGTGCTTATACTCGCCTTTTACAAAATCTGCATATGACGTCGGCTTCTCCATTAGTTTGAAAATTTCAAAATCGGTTGGGCTATCACTTTCAAAAATAATAGGATTCGGGCGTTCAATATCTTGCGCGATATATTGCCGATCAAAACTTTCACGATCTGAAGGGTTTATTTCGATTGGCACCAAAGCTTCTTTGTCGATCATTTGATTTATTAATATCAAATTTCTATCGGAAACGCCTCTATAAGTTAATAATTCAACATCAGGAGCTATAGGGGGCGAATCTAATATGTGAATAGTTTCTTGGTAATATGGCTCTTCTATAAAAAGCAGAGTTTTTTGGGTACTTTGTAGATGCACATAAAGATTAATAACTCTCAAGTTGTATCTAAATTTTTTGTCGAAGGCAACCACGCTATCATAATATTTGAATTCAAGTAAATCAGTATAATTATAAAAGTAATGCGTACTTATGTGCCCTTCTTCAACAGCATATTTTTCTAGTCTAAAAGCGACAGGCATTGACTCTTCTGGTGTCGCAGAACTTAGCCACTGATCCAAAGTGGAGCCAAATAGTTGAGAATTTATAAAAGATTCAAAAAAACTGCATGTAGTTTGATTTGAACTCCATGAAAGTGTATTGTTGATCCCATGACTGAGATGTGCTTTAAATCCTTCTGCAGAATATGCATATATGTCACTTACAAAATCTTCTTGTCTGTAAACGCCAGTATCTTTGTTATATAAGTTATAGGTATAATCTATATCGAACATCTTGCCTTCATCTCGGTGCATTACTAAATAATCTATAAATTCTTCAACCAGATCTACGTTTTCCAAAAGATCGCAAAAAGTATTCTTTTGGACTCCACAAAGCTTAAACTTTGCAAAGAAAGGGAACATCTCTCTTTTGTTTTGTAAATCTGCGTAGTGTTGTGCCACTTCCATGTTTATAAATTCTGGCTTTGAATATCCCGGCAAGTCCTTCAAAAATTCATATTTATCCATAAAAATAGAAGCATGCTGAGATACGTGAATCGATGCGACATTATTCCACTGAAATAAATGAGTATATGAACTTTCAACCTTTTCAAAATATTCTAAACTTAAAAGATCTTGCTTCATATATTCTTCTGGCAGTACTTCAGTAATACCATGGGCAGCCCAGTTTATATGTGTCGGGGGTACCTGATTGATGTTGTATAGAGATGTGTTTGCCTGATATACATCATAAAAATTAGTATTATTCTCTACCATGGCGGTACCGGAAAGTAAAAACAAATTAAGATTGGGTATTTGGCGAACTTGTCCATTTGACGTGCCATAGCCGGTGCCGCCATGGCCGATCATATTAATTGCAGAACGCGTAAAGATTTCAAAATCCTTGGCATAATAGTTATATTCAAAATCAACATCGGCATACAATAAAAATCCGGATTCAGTTTGTAACAAAGTTTCTGGCTTTCTAGGATCTTCTTGGTTGATCAATTTTAAATATTCATCATTTCTTTCATATGGTACCATATATCTCGTTTGGACATATGGATATCCTCCCATTGGATCCATGGGATCTACAAGTAAAATCGGGCTGCTCATGTTGTAAAAATTCATATACTCTCCTGAGTCTTATCCTGCTACTAAATAGAAATATTTGCCAATTATTTCCAATTCCGATGAGGATCCTATACCAATATTGGTAAACCCATGTTGGGCGCTAAATCTTTCTAGCTTGCACAATACATAAGTTTGCCCGTAAGATGAGGCTGTTGGTAGGATATTCGGCACATCACCTCTCAACAATTCAACCCATATGGGATTCATGTTTACATCAAAGCCGGACAAATAATAAACCAAAAAAGTGTTATCTACTACAAACCTAGAACTTAAAACTGTTATCGGATTCAAGGCTATGGTTGATGAGTAAGAATTTCTATAATAGTCCAACAACAAAGCATCAGCTAATCTTGGGTGTGGCTTTCCTGCATTTATGACATTGTTGACTATTTCAAAGGCATCGTACCTTTTAAACTTTATAGTCCTCTTGAGTCCTTGCGTAAAATCTCTTCGATCTAATAAATGGTGCCCATTTACATCTATCAAGACGTCCATAGTTAAGTGTTCTACTTTTTGTTTTTCTTTGAACAATGCCTCTTTTATTAAATTGCGTTTTTCATTGGCTTCGTCTATAGCCTCCTGTTCTTCCTCGGAACGAGAGAACTTATCTTCAGGCTCATTTGAGCCATGATCGATTCCAAAAACAGATTCTTCAGATCTCGTTTTTTCGACTGTGACATGGGTGTCCCATGCTTGAGCCGTTTTATTAGTGATAGTTGTACCTTGATCGTGCAGCAGTGACTCAAAGAGCCCAGAATCATTTTTCAATTCTTCTACAGTATCTTCGTATTCCCCAGTTATCTGTTCATATAATCGAGAAGTAATCTGTTGTTTTAGGTGTCCCGGCTTACGAACACTAGCTTCAATTAGTCGTATTTTTGATATCAAGTCTGTATGATCTTCTAACCCATTATAGTCAATTACTTTTTTTCCAATTGTATATGGCGTGAAAAAGTTCATGCCTCGGAGGGGCGGGTGTGAGTTCCATATGGCATCTGATGTTGGGCCGGAATGCTTCTCCAATTCGTTCCTAAATTCTTGATCGAGGTGTGCTGACGTAAAAGCATGGTACCCTGTGCCGCTGTTTTGTCTTTTTGTCATCTCGCACATCGCTCTGAAATCCATTGCCGCGTGAACTACATCATTCTTCCACGTCAAATCGAAATCTAAAAATTCAGTTTTTGTTACGCCAGATGCATTTGCATGATTATTTGTGACAATTTCTTGGGCGCCTACATAGGTACCGACAAATTTATGAGCGGCGGCGACGAGATCTCGCAGTATTCTGTTGTAATTTTCCAAATATCTTCTATTAATCTTGTTGACATCAGTTAAATTTGTCGGGCATATATAATCTTCCAAGGGAGTTAGCGGCCAATCTGGTGCACCAGTATTTTGATAAATTACTCCGCCGGCGCCGATAACATCTGTGACTAAGGAATCATATATTGTTGATAATTCCATATTGTTAACATATTCTTCATCTAGGTGAAGAACGCCTATGTCTAGAAATGTTAATCCAGAAAAAGTACGCAGCATATAATCTGATGCAGCTACGCCAATCATAAACGGCTCGTTCGGATCTGACGGCGACAAAATATTATATATTTCCATTCTGCCTTTCTCTGTGATTGAGTCGCGCAGTTCATTATATTCACTAGGGTGATTGTGGATATATCTGATAGCTTCATCTAAAAGAGCTATCGTTCTCTGTACTTGCATTGTGGCGACTCGCATTGCTCTATACATCATATCTTGAAAAGTTATATTTATTTTATATACATATTCTCCATCTGTGAGCTTTGTCATTTCATTATCATAAAACATGTACATGTAGCCGCCATCGACAATTGTAGACATTCTCTGAATATCACCTAACCCTTGTTTGATTCTCACGGGTGGCTCTTCGGCGTCAACACGAATACGAGTTATGTATATGTCTTTAACAATGTTATTGATGTTGTTATTTATAAAAGAATCTAGATTCAAATGTGGCGATGTGTCTGCCATATCGTACATAAATGATAATTTTGACTTTCTTATGAAGTACTTTGCAAAGTTGATATAAAAATAGTTTACAGTGTATGTGTCATAGTCATCAGTAGAGGTGCCTCTGGGAGCTAACTCATAACTGGTAAATAATCTAGATATTATTCCACTATTTGCCGGACGAAATTCACTACTCAAAAGAGATAATTGATCAATGCTACTTTCATATGGAGATGTATAATCAGATCTTATAATCTCTTCAATTCTTTCTATTAACCTAGTATCTACAACTTTCGAAGAAGCAGGACGTTTATTGGATAATATGGCTAGTTCATTTACAGTACTGTAGCTCCACCTTTCTGTGCCGGGTTCTACAGGAATTGGCTCAGTGATACCGAATGATATATCTAGATGTTGCTGCATGTCATAAAAGCAATATGTATGTACATAACAATTTTCAACGGAAATATCGTTGTCAAAGGATATAGGAAAAGGTAACGGTAGAGAATAATATTGATTCCCATCTTCATCTTGTGTTAGTAAATCTTCGATCAGCATGCCCGAATAGGCTTGAAATTCGTTCATAAATTCCCACGAGTACTCATATTCACTTTGTGCTAATTTGATGATATGGTACATGTATTTGCCCCTAAAGCTACTAGTAACCATAAATTGGGTATCGCCCAGCATTTGATCTAGGGTTGATAAAATTGATACAGTCAAGGTATCTAAATGTGTATGTAGATCATATTCAGCAGTCTCGGTGATATCGCTGAAAGGATTGGTGCTGGCAAAAGAGCTATATGAAACTGAGTTCATTTTTTCGATGAAATTAAGTTGTTGGGCGCTTGATAAAGCAGTCCACATAACTCCGACGGATCCGTTAGATGCGGGTGCGTGAGAATTTGTGGCTGCACCTTTTGTGGCGCCATGAAAAAGATATGATTTATGTCCATCATTATAGCCATATTCTGCAGATTGTCCAAGGATCTCGCGATAACCACTTTGGTGACTCTGTAAGAAATTCATCAAATCTTTTACGGCGGTGTCTCTGCTGTACACCATATAACATTTGACATGGTATTCTATTCCATTACTTAACAAATAATCTGCTATGCCTTCAGAATGATCGTCTATTGTATCATAAACTTCAACATGCATAGCAACTCTATATTTCCCATAATCAATATTCCCAGTTTGAACGCCGTTTAAATCTAATTCCTGTACTGGATTTAAAACAACCCGTGAACACTGGTAACTGGGAGTCATGTCATCTAAGGTACATTTCGCCATTAGCATTCGCCTCCGTCATTATCAGAAGTATATAGTTCAGAGCCCGGAGTTTGTGAGTATTCTTCATATCCAACATTGTTGTCAAATATGTTTCCTTTCATTTCTCTAGCCACTATCTTTTCGAACTTGGTTTTGTTATCTATATTGTCGTCCATGGAAATATTAAAATAATATTCTGCAAATCGAGTATCGACTTCAGCATTAATCATTTGTGCATCGATTTCTTCTTGATCGAGCATGATTCCATCTATAATCTTTTCTATCTCTTTTACAAACATTTTTGATTCTAATGTTTCTTCCTCAGTCTCCGGATCTGTTATAACCTCATACACTTCCAAACTAAAGGAATCATTTAACAAATCAACATTTAATTCTTGAACATCTAATAAAATATAGTCATTTAAAATTCTCAAAAAATCATTATTAGAAGAAACTTCAGCATACCTACCGGTTATTGGATCTACCAAACCTATAAAATCTTTTTCTACCAAATACGGCTGTACTTTCAAATCAACATTGATCTGGGGTATGTTCAGTATTGGCTGTTGGCACCTAAAGGGACTTGTGCAAGTTATATCCGGATCTGAAGTTGTTGATCTGAAGTTTTTGAAATTACTTTCTAAAAATTCAAGGCGCCAAGCAGCGATATATTGGTTGGATAATTGAGAATTGCCCAAAGGCAAAACGTTTCTTAATCCATCGTAATCCTTGAAAACAGATGGATCGGTGTTTAAATCCATAACATTTGATTCATGAAAGATGCCATCTGGGCCGAGTTCGTGAGTTTGTCGCATTACTCTTTGCTCTAAATCAGTAAAACTGGTTTGTACTCTCAAAGATGGAGTGTTTTCTTGAATTCTCGGTTCAGTATTATTATTATCTTCAGTGATGCCGGCTCTGGCAGCATCATAGAGTATATCATCATCGAAAAAAGCATAATATGTGGGCTTAAAACTGCCGGCAGCTAGCTTTTGTTTTCCATATGAAGTTAATTTTACTTCTAGAATTTCTTCTTTTTTATTAAAAAATGTCATATCATATACTCCTTAGTCGTAGCTTCCACCGGAGGAACCGCCAACCGTTGTTGTTGTAACTGTTCTCACCTCACTAGCAGACTCGCCAACAGTTGTAGTTGTACGGGTGTCTCCGCCTGTGTCTATTGTGCCGCCGGTGGTTCCGGTTTGTTTGTTGTGAGATAATATATTGTTACTTAAATAACTATGCACATCACCAACTTCGAAGTTGTAAACCATCACTTCTTCGTCAACAAATTCAATTGAAATAATTTTATCTTCTAATATGGCGCCATCTTCATGAACATAAACTCTGTCACCAACCACAGATTGATTTACAGGCATTTCGTTGTTGTCTGTCGCCAAAGTATATAGAGGGTGTTCCTCAGTACATCTGAGTTCGTGTCCTAATGAGGTTTTAACTAGTGCCCACTTTTGTCGTATTCTAGGAGTCATAATACTCATTACACTATAGTAATCTAATTGCTTAGTGTCAAAATCATACGACAGCACTCGATCAGCTTCTGTAATCGACTCAACTGGCACTACACCTCTTTCTGTAAGTATTTCGGTACCAGCTAACACACAAGAGTCTGCTGTGGTTCCAGAGCCCAATATAGAGTCTACAACGGAAGGAGTGCCGACATCAAGTCCTGCTGCTACAGTTGCAGTAGCGTCTGCAAGATTTGCGGATGCATTAGAACCACCAGTAACGCCTATATCAATCGGCGAGTCTAATATACCAGATTCAGCTACGCCTAATCCTAAGTAGGAGTCTGCTCCATCGCCATCGCCGCCTGTTCCCGGAACGACAACATTGTTTTCTATTGGGCGCTGTAGCTGAATATCTACTCTTATTTGCGCGTTTTCCACAATTGAGCAAAAGTCATATGGCCAGTTGTACCCAAAAGAAGGGCGGTTCGGTGTTTCGCCTTCTTCAAAGCGAGGTACATAGCCTAATTCCAGCATATCTATAGCCATTTTGAAATCATAATTATTTGAAGCTTTTTGCTTCACCTTGAATACTCTCCATTTAATATCCTTTAATCCTATCATATTTTGATCTGCTTTTTTGATAGCCCCTAAAAGACTTTCTTCAGTTAAGGCATGAGAAACAGATTTGGTATCAAAGCTGACTCGCTTCACATTTTCTGTCAAGACACCTTGCCACATGTGCACCAAATCATCCCTGTTTAGTTTCAATCTATATTCAAATATGTACATTGGTACCGGAGCAACATCATAATTGATAAAATCCAAATGTGGTGGGAAGACATATTTCTGCATTTTATCAATTTGATCGATTATTGCGCCATCTAGTTCAATTGGATCAGTTCTTGAGTCATGCTGTTCTTGAGAAATTGCGGCGCCGTCTGGCAATTCTGTTCTATCTTCAGATATAATTCCATTTTCAAACATCCACTTGTTGACATCATATTCATCTAATTTCAAAAATCCGCTTGAACCTCTCTTCACAATGTAAGGTATCGCGACGATTGCTTCACTAATAGTTCTCTTTTTCGCAGGGATGCCCATTTTTACCGGCTCTCTTTCAAACCCAACAAGATCCGCTAGCGATCTAATGCCTGCCTTTCTATCGCGCTGCTTGGGCATAAATTGCCCCCATCTAATTGTTGCAGCTTGTCCAGTGATATTAGAATCATTTTGCGGAGCGTACTGCGGCATTTGACGAATATTTGCGCGGCTCAATAAATCAGACACACTAGCTTTAATCGCATCTCCAGCATTAAATCGAATTGAGCCACGAACAAATTGAGGCTCTGGGAAACTGTATAATTGATCGCTCGACAAAGCTGCTCCTGCGGATAAGCCTCCAACTGCTGCTTGGTTTGCAGGTGGGCCGGGTACAGGTGGGCATGGTGGAATTAATCTGAATTTTCTACTGCTTCTGATTGCTTTAAAAGCTGTCGTAACTTTTTTGGCTTTTTTGATAGCAGCATTTACTATCTTGGCTTCTGCAGATATTGCCGTAGTGGCAGCACTTACGACTGTTCGTACTGGAGTAGTTTCTAAGATTTTAGCAATTCCTCCTTGAGCAATGTTTATTTTTGATAGACTTCCCGGCGTCAGTGCATCATTTTGCATATCAACAAACTTAGCCACATAAGCAGGAGCGAAGACTGCATCGCGTCCAGTCACTCTAGAGTCTATACAGTCCACTTCTTCTGCGTCTGCAAATCTTAAAGATTGCTTACCGTACTCAATTCCAATTGAGAAGTCTTTAAGGAACTCTTCCCAGAAGCCGGCTGAATATTCTCCAAAATCATAGCTTAATGATTTAAGATTTCTTGTGACAATCATCAAAGGAGCATAGTTGTTGTTACGATCGTAGTTATAATATGAAGCTGCCCAATGTCCTCTGAACGTACTCAGAGAAGAAGCATTATAGTCTGTAGATTTGTTTTGGTTATCGATAAAAACTTTAAGTGGGCCTTGGGTGAAGTCCAAGGGGGATCCTTCAGATCCGTCGTTAAAAGATCCTGCGACAGTTAATGTTCTCTTAGTCATTCCATTGGTTGCGTGTGTGTCTCTGAACACATGGAAGAACTTAAAGTTTTCAGTAAAGTCGGAGGTACTATTCAAAGTAACCCCAAAAAGACTTTGTAATTCTTCATACCTTAATTCAGTATCCAAAATTATATCATCATCAGCGTTCAATACTTGCATTGCGCCGCCTTCTACAGAAAATTCTCCATTGCCCACTAATCTTCTTTTGTTGATTTGGCGATCGACATATGGACGAAGGTTGGCTCTTAAGTTCTCTTTCTTGTTGTACATTGCGCCGGCATTTGCGCCGTCACACGATCCAAGATCCGGAACAACAGTGACATATTTCGGATTCGGAATTGTCATTTCGGTGCCTCGCGAAATGTAATCATCCGGCAAATCATCTATTTGCATGAACACTCCGACGTCGGATTCTTTCGGAAAATCACCAAATTGATGCCACATTCCAATTGGATTAAGAACGCCGGTTAATTTGTGCACAGAGGCAAGATGAGGATTAATCGCACTCAAGGTATCTGCTTCGTTGCGGGTACCACTGAGGCTGATTTTGGACGTGTGTATATCATTTGTATTTGTTCCAGCCTCAAACTCCGCATTATATTGTCTGTTGAGATACTTCGCGAAGTTAAGAATTGGAGTCTCGTATTTAGATTCAATTACCCACACATTTCCGCGAGCCATTGGCTGGGACGTTCCTTCGCCGCCTCCGGATTGGACGCGGACGGTGTTTCCGTTCATAGGATTCACTATAGCTTTGTTGAATAAGTTAAATGACGCGTCAGCTTGCATTGCATTGTCATTCAAGGTAAATCCTTGTGGGCCGAATGTTCCGCGATCGCCGAATGAGCCAGATTCATGATTGACTTCATATCTTAAAAACTCAACTTCGGTTTTAGCCATAATTTCATCTAGTGTATGCTTACCTGCCCTGTCTGGCTCAAAAGTATAGATTGCCCATGCTTCACCATCGTAATATGGTGGCGTAAATGGGGCGTTGTACCCATTAGTAGAGTCATACATCATGTATGTAGTATTGTTTTCATCACCAGTCAGCGCTGTAATATCATCACCGCTATCTATACCAGAAAATATAACAGAAACGCCTCCTGCTGTGGGTGGGCCGAAAGCATTTGGCTGTGAATACATTGTAATAGTGCCAACCTCAGCATATGGATTTAGTTGCGGACGTGGGTAATCGTATGATTCTGGATCGAATTCTAATTCAGCTAATGTGGTACCACAATATTCAGCTTCAAAGTAATTTGTTCCGCTAGGTGGACGATTATATAATCTGTCAATAGTCCCTGATGGATCTGCTGACATTGAAATAATTTGCTGTGCGCCAGATGCTTCTAAAAATGGGTGCTGCTTTCTAGACTTATAAACCTTGAACACTGATCTATAAATTGGCAATGCGCCATCATGGCGAGGAACAACAACTCCAAAGAGAGGATCACTTTCTGGTTTTGAAATAATTCTAGAAGGGCGCCCCTGTTCTAAGAAGAATTCCATAGACTCTGCAAAGAAATTATTAGACATCATTCTATAATCTCCATCAACTTCTACTCCAAGTCTAGCTTTAAGATTAAAAGATGAACTTGGGTGCGGATTCAAATCTACAATCCATTGCTTATTAATGTGTCTTGCTGGATCCATTAGGGCTTCAAACGGAACCCTTTCTTCAAAATATTCGTTGGTAACGAGATAGTTGGTTCCACCATACGGATCTTTGATAGAGGCTGTTGCCATCTTACTTTGTATAATCGGATAGTCAACAGCAATTCCAGACTTGATTGTATTGTAAAGCAATCCCGGCGACATCATAACATCAAAGATTGGGCGGGTTTGTGCTAGCACATTGTTGTCAGGGAACTCCAAAGCTGCATCATTTGGATCTGCCTCTGCAGCTTCTATGTTTTTAGCATATGAACTTGCGAAAGATTCGCAAAGTTGCACAGTTCTAGTTTGTGGATAGAAGCCTTCGTATGGTAAAAAGCTCTTGATTGCTTCACAAGTTAAAGTTAACTTAGCTGGGACTAGTCCGTGTCCATCAACATTATCTTCGATAAACCCTTGCATGTTTCTTAGGTAAGAAGTATTGGTAAATTCATTATTAAATTCTGCCAAATTAGAGGCTCCTAGGTAGGCGATAGTATCGGAATTTGTCGATACAGTATCTCCGTGATCTAAAGATGTGCCAGTTAATTCAAGCCAATAGTTAGATTGAAAATATTCAGTCTCATCTTCCCCTGCTTGAAGAAGACTTTTGACGTGACTACTGATTCTAAATTCTGGTACTAGTGCATGATGATGCTGTAAACATCTAATTCTTTCATAATATTCATCGTAGTGATCATCAAATGGCGTAAGCCCAGTAAGATCTGGAGTTGTCCATCTGGAAGTGTTGTCGAACATGCCATCGGTGTGATATCCAAGAGATCTGGTTAAGTGAAAATGATTTGATCTAAGCTTATAAGGCACAAGCAGATCTGGGATTACTCCTAGATTTGATTTGTCAGTTGGGCATCTCACAGATCCCGGAGATACAACAACATGTGGGTACATATATCTTGGCTGCGGTATGATTTCTTGGAATCTAACTATATTATGAATTCCATCTGTTCCGCCGTGTGGGCCGACGAGATTGTGGAAAGTATCTCCTGTTTCGCTCATATTCCCATTATATTTTGTACCTGTAAGGTGATATTGGTTTGCGTGTCCAGCCATGAACGGATCGATGGTACCTTTGGAGGCTGTAAACTGAAACGATCCTGTGTCACTGGTTTCTGTATATGAAATGATGTCATAGTCTTGTTGTGCCACAATTGAGGCAGTAATATTGTTAAAGAACTGAGTGTCGGATAAAGGACTGGCTTGTGTACCTGCGTTTATTTCTAAGCCGCCGGCAGCAAGGGATGAATTATTGCGAATTGTATAGACTTTAGAGCCTACGCCGTTTCCGATTGTTAAAGTGTCGCCATCAGTTGCTCCGGATTCATTGGTTCCGCCGGCTGTTTGAGTAGTGATTTGAAATCCATCTTTGCCATCAGATCCGCCATTTACTACAGAATGAATATTTGTATTATATAAAGTCCCTGTCTGGGAAGAAGTTATGTGGAAAAATGCATGATGTTCGCCATCGGTGTCGTCGAAGAAAGTTTCAATACTAATAGTATCAAAATTTGTTCGTAATATGATTTCGTCTTTAATCCTATTCCACGCAGTTGTGCTTCTAGTATCATCATCGGCGCCGTTATTTTGAGACGTAAGCAGATCTGAAATTCCTATGTTATAGACTGGAGTGCCACCACCAGTGACACTATTCGAATTCGATGTCGTGTCTATTGAAAAAGTCATGTTGTTTGCGATACCGGCTGCGCCATCGGCATGTTCTTCAAATACAATTCTATCAGTGTTTTGTAGCCCAAAAGTATTGGTACCACCTGCGGCGCCAACAAGGTTTTGGAACGTTGGCGAGCCGGGTACTGTTGCGTGGGCAGTAAAATTAACATTTTCGGCTGTGCCGCCGTTTGAAGATGTTAGATTAAATTTATAGTAGCCTCCAGATTCAGATTCTATCGAGACAGTCCCAAAATCTGTGTTAGAATTATTAATAATTGCATTTCTTAAGTTTGCGTGGAATGCTGCATCGTCGGCAACTCCTGTGCCGGCAGCAATACCAACATTTCCTCCAGCCGATGTATCAGTATTAGTGGTGTATATTTCGAACTGAGTGCCGTCAATTGTTATCCTATCGCCATCGCGGGCGCCTGATTCGTTTGTTCCATTGGTACCAGCATTATTAATTGTAAAAGTATTTCCGGTTTGGGCTGAAATATTTGGATTTTGTGAGGCGCCAGTAGCTGTTGTTGTTACAGTAAATACGCCAGAACTTCTAGAAGCCACAACATCGTCAATATGATTATCAATTACCGTCTCTATGTCTCCCCAGAATGTCGAATTTGATACTCCAGCAGAGCCATTAACTTCCCTACTTGCGGCGGATGCGCCGGCGCTGTGTAGAACTGTAATAGTTTGTCCATGGATTGTTATTGTTGCGCCAGCAGAGGCGCCTGCAGCCGCTGTTCCATTTTTAAATTTACCATCAGTATGTCCGGTACCATTTGAAAATGTTGCGCCAGAAGTTATTGAAGTCCCACTGCTACCAACAGAAGGGTGATTTCCTCTAGTCCCTTCAAAATAACTGGTTATTGTAAATTCTCTGGGGTTTGCGCTATTTTGCGTTACAACTAAATTGTTTCCACTGCCATCATTTTGAGTCTCTATTGCAGCTTCAATGGCGTCCCAGAAATCTTGATCGTTGTTTCTGGTTGAATCAACATATACTGTTGTTGTGTTTCCAACGGTTGATAGTGAATATCCATTTCCATTTTGAGACGAATGTGTATTATCTTTGTCTGCGCGGATCTTGATGTATTTATGTACTCCACTAGAGTTAGCATCATAAACGGCAATACTGATTTCATCGTTTGTTTCATCGTAATCATTGGCACCAGTTTCATTAGTGCCGCCTGTTGGCGTTTGAGTAACACTGAAACTGTTATCACTCGTTGACACCGTTACGCTATTTCCTGCAGTGCCAATAGTATCATGTCTAAGGTTAAACCTTCTTTTTGTGCCAGATCCGGCAGCGGTACTCACAACTGTAAAGACAGTCTCTGAATTGATTTGACTTTCTAGATCTGCCCACATAGTTGCATCACTGATGCCGTCAATACGGACGCGGACATCATTCCCCGTATTTGTATAGGGAGATGAGTTGTCCAAAATAATCGATTTGCTTCCCAGAGTTAAGGTATGCCCATTTACTGAGCCTGCGGCGTTGGTGCCGCCAGCCAATGGGCCATCTGAACTAAATTGTCCAACTGCTGTCATTGTATTATTGCCCGCTGTGCCAGCAGAAATTGCTTCTAAATTAAATCTGTGTCCATTTCCTAGTGCCTGAGATGTGATGTTATAGGCATTACCCGGTGCTCCACTTTGGATTGAAGAAATAATATTGGTAACAATACTTCCTTGTGACTGATTTCTATTAACATTTATTCCACTGTTTGAGCTAGCGTGTGCCTCGACAACATCTACGCTGTCAATAACTAATTTATTAGCATTTCCAGTTCCGGTAGATCCAAAGCCAAAGGCATCAGTACCATCTGTATTGCTGACTGAACCCCATGAACTGCCGGGGGCTTGGAGTTGGGTATTGAATTGATATGCTGCCGCAGTTTGTTTACTTATTGTAAAGGTTGCCACATCGTCAGTAGGATCAGCAACAACATTTTGTTGATGAGTTTTGTTTACGACAAAGCCTGTCCCAACAGCGGTAGTGATCTTGCCTTCAACAAGATTGAAAAAAGTTGTATTGTTGCCATGGGTTACTTCGCGGGCATCGATTTTAGTGGTATTACCTACTTGAGTGCTGGCGCCATCAATAAGTTCAATTTCTTTAGTTACGCCGTTCACATTGAAATTAATTTTGTCTCCAAAAGTAGATCCGCCGCCAGCCTGATATGTATTGAAGTCAACATTTGGGAGGACGTCTTCATTTCCTGTGAGTTGTCTGTTATCCCAACTAGATGAGTTTTGATTATTGTCTGCATTATACGCAGTTGTTATAATTGATGACTTTAATTTTAATTTGAATGTGGCTTGCATATAAGGGTTAGCGCCACTAGTAGTATAACTAATGTCATAATTACTGCCAAAACTTCCGCCGCCGGTGCCGGGGTTTTCGAGGATAGACTTAACTGCATTAAAATAAGTTGTATCGTTGGTAATGGTAATATTTTGCCATGGTTGAGCCGATGATGAGGCGCCGGGGAGGGGGATGGCGTTCGGGGTGACGACTGGGTTTTGTCCAGTCGAAGTATCAACTTCAAATCTTAAGTTTCTAAATTGATTAGTGGCAGTCTCCCAATAAGGGATCACAATATGATCCAAATCAGCAACACCGCCGTCGGCGACTCCGCCACTATTGGAAGGATTGCCAACAACGTTGCCGGGATCCGAATCGACGTCAACAAAATAGGTGTTTCCTCTTCCAGTTTGGTAGGCATATTTATTTGAAATTGTAAAGGTGGCTTTCCCTCCATTTTCGGAAAATGGCGCGAGGAATTCTGCCACACCTGCATGTTTGGTGTGCTCAATTACATTTTGTATATGAGTCCAAAATTCCGTATCTGATTGGAATTGTGAAGGTTTAATTTCTATAA
>Ga0115012_10000669_pt1 | contig 19527 bp, 23 predicted proteins | sample TroAtlMetagenome_FD_88706 | JGI IMG/M metagenome (GOLD analysis project Ga0115012, IMG submission 88706) | Marine eukaryotic phytoplankton communities from Atlantic Ocean - Tropical Atlantic ANT10 Metagenome | ecosystem: Environmental > Aquatic > Marine > Oceanic | place: Tropical Atlantic...
ACTTTGTTAAAGAAAATCCGATGACCTCTCTCGGTCTTGGGTCCTTGGCCCTCGGAGCTTTGTCAAGTCCAGAAGAGGAAGAAACACGCAATCCTGACTACGGTAGACCCGGTGAAGCGTGGGATGTAGAGTATCGAGGCGTTCGGTACGATCTTGATGACCCGGAAGAACGTGACGCATACAAGGCCAGAAAGGCCGCAGATCGCCAAGAATACAATGAAAGAGAGCCTGTTTTAGCAGCGGATGGCGGGGCTATGTACGGACGCGATAAAATGAGTTATGATACCCCGATAACGGGTGAGGTCAGCGGACCGGGGACAGGAACATCTGATTCCGTTCCTGCTAGGCTGTCAGATGGAGAGTTTGTTTTAACAGCAAAGTCTGTTCGTGGTGCAGGTGGTGGAGATAGAGATATCGGAGCCGCACGTTTATATGATATGATGGCGGAGTTGGAGGCCACAGCGTAATGGCAGTACAAGAACAAACGGTTACCCAACGGTTAGCTCCGTTTCAAGAAGATTTCCTAAAGGATATCTTTGCTCAAGCCACCGCTCTAAAAGGCGGTATGGGATATACAGACCAGAAAATGGCTGGTCTATCTCCCGAGCAGCGTCAGGCAATCCAAGCAGCAACGCAAGGTGTAGGTGCATATAGGCCATTTATGCAGGGTGCTCAAGCAGCACTGACGCAAGCTGGAGCTTTTGCACAACCCGGCGCGGCTACACAGTTTATGAATCCTTACGAGGATCAAGTTGTCCAACAGACACTAGCTGATATTAGAAAGGCTGGACAGGAACAACAAAATCAACTTAGTTCTCAAGCAGTGCAAGCTGGAGCTTTTGGCGGATCGCGCTTCGGAGTTGGTCAGGCAGCACTTGGTGAGGCTAATATACAGGAACAGTCTCGAGCAGCAGCCAATCTCAGGCAGCAAGGGTTTCAACAGGCACAGCAAGCGGCACAAAATGCAGCGCAGTTGCAGGCACAGCAGGCCGGGATGTATGGAACTTTAGGTGGTCAGGCTCAAGCAATGGGTGTGCAGGATGTAAACACTTTGCTTGGTATTGGTGGACTTACACAGCAGTTCGGAGATGGCGCTGGTTTCAAAGGTCAGGCGGCGTTGGACCTAGAACGTGCTAACATAATGGGTCGGCAGAATGCTCCTTATCAGGAGATAGGTTTCTTATCTGATCTGTTCCGTGGTGTTCCTTCGTTGCAACAGACAACAAGTCAGACAGCTACTCCTAATCCTAGCCTGTTCTCACAGATTGCGGGTCTTGGGATCGCGGGTCTCGGTGCTGCTGGCGCTGCTGGCGGTTTTGGTAACTTGTTTAATCCGAATGTAAGGGCAACAGGATGAACCCATTAAATCGTAGAATGTTCCGTCAGCCCGGTGCGTCACGACGAGCAACCGGGATCCTCGCATCTTCGCCGCAGCTTGCTAACACCGTAGCCAACCGCCAGCCAGTGCGTATGTCTAATGGTGGTACTAATACTTACACCGCCGCAGTTCAAAGAGCAGTGGAAGCTGGGGACAAAAGAGCGCTTCAGGAACTTGCTAAACCTGTTAACTATGGTGCCGCAGCTAGAACCCCGGATGGTCAGAACGCTCTTCGCTTGGCTAGACAAGCCCTAGCACAATCAACACGGATATCTACGGATACTGCTGTTGATACACCCATTTCTGACGCAGAGAGGATGGCAGCTAATAGAAGTAATCTAGCTGCGCTTCGTGCGGCACAAGGTCTAGGTCAAGGCGCTGATCTTTCTATGCCTAAAAATATCGCAGATCCTGATCCTGTAATTGACGCTAGAAAAAACTTAGCTGCGCTTCGTGCGGCACAAGGTTTAGATCAAGGAGCAACTGTCCCTGCGACAACTGATGATGCCCCATCAATATTAGATCGAGGTATTGCTGCTGCCAAATCTGCTGTTACTGGTGATTTTATGCGTCCACTTACCGATGCAATAGTCAAAGGTGTAAAGGATGATGCTAGTTCAATAGCAAGTGTTTTTAACGCAGATACTAGAATGTCTCCAGCAAACGTAGCTGCTAGATCTAGAATACCAATGATGGATGACAATCCACCGGATGCCACAGGAAATGTCTTTAAGGAAATGCAAGAGGCAAAAGCAAAAGCTATCGCAGATGCTGACATGGGGCAAACTCCTCTTCCGTTTGGGGATGAGTTTGGAAATATAGCTCCTGATGGATCCATGCCCGGTGAAACTTTAGTAACCTCTACAACTACACCTACAACCACCGATGATTCTAAAAAAACTGAAGTCGTTACTCCCTCTGAAACTGATATAGCCATACAAAAAGTTAGTGACAATGCCCTTAATTTTAAGGGGGATGTGTTTAACCAGAAAGATAAGAAAAAACTTACTGCCAAAGAAGCCACTAATCAAAGTGTGCTAGAGAATTTTAGTTACGAAACCGCAGATTTCATTAGTCCAGAAGAAGTAGACCTTAAAGCTATTGATAAAGCCGCTGAAGATCTTATGGGCTTTGATCCAAAAGCCGCTGGCGAAAAAAGAGAAAATGCTTTTTGGATGGGACTGATGAAAGCTGGTCTGGCTATTGCTGCTGGTGGTAGCGAAAATGCAATAACGAATATTGCTAAAGGTCTTTCGTTTGGTCTTGATTCTTATGGTAAAGATATAGCTACGTTAAACGAACAAGAACGTGAAGATAGAAAAGAGTTTCGTCGTTTAAAAGTTAAAATGATAGATGATCAACGAGCGTATAATTTATCTATGGCAGGCGCAATGAATACGCATAATCAACATATTGCTGACGCACGAAATAAATTTAACATGAATAGACGAACTCTAGGTCTTCAAGAAGCACAAAATGAATTATCTGCTGCTAGATTAAAAGCTGACAATGCTTATCGAGTAGCTGTGATGCAAAACACGGCGATTGTAGACGCGGCAAGGTTACGACAAAAAGATAAAGAAATAGAATTAAGTGAGAAAACCTTACAAGCTACGGTAGATAAATTAACACCCAAAAATCTTAGAACATTCCAACAACTTGGACTTGTTAAAGATGGTAAATTTACTGAAAAAGCATTGGAGCTTTACACAACAGAAGCAAATGCCGTAAGAGCACTACTAGATACGGGTACTTCACAAACAGGTCCTAAAGTTCAGCAAAAAGAAAGGTTCGTTGCTGACGGTATGAAAAATCAATATCTGAGAGATGGTGCTGAATCAACTCTTGCTAAAAAAGGCATAAAAAATCCAACGGAACAACAGATAGCGGCTGAAATTAGTTCTCTTTACGATAGTATTATAGCTGGAACTATCGCACCAGCAGCACCAGCAACACAAAATAAACCTACGGATGGGTTTGGCGAAATGACAACAACAAATTAATGGAGAAGTCTAATTGCCAACTTATTCAATACAAGGTCCAGATGGTAAAACTTATTCGATAGAGGGTCCAGAAGGAGCAACTAGAGAACAAGTTATAAATGCTGTGAAAGCTCGTGCAGGTTTTGAAGAAGATCCTGACGTTTCAGAAACTCAAGAGTCCACTACACAAGAGATAGCCGAGGGTGTTGCCTCTGGTTTAATTGCCATACCACAAGGCATCGCGGAACTGGGAGCTTCTGCCGTTGATCTAGCGTTTGACACAAATTACACACAGGATGTTACAGATTTTGCAAACACTGTCCGTGAGATGGGTGGCATTGACCCTGAAGGTGCGGCAGGTGAGATAGCTGAAGTTGTTACACAGTTTGTAATCCCCGGTCTTGGTGCAGCAGGTGTTGTCGGCAGACTCGGGCGTGTAAAGAATATGTCCAAGGTCGCTCAAAAAGCATCTCAGATTGGTGCAGCAGGTGTGACAGACGCTGTCGTTGCGACAGACGGAGTAACAACCATAGGTGATTTCTTTGGTGGCGGTGTAACACAAACCACCGACACTGTTGGTCTTGAGGGCCGAGAAGCAGCAGCAACCAAAATAGGAAACAAATTAAAGGTTGGTCTTGAAGCAGCAGGTGCCACCGCTGCGGTTGATCCTATATTAAAAGCACTTGGTTACGCAGGCAAGGGTGCGGCTGTAGTTGGTGCTCCAATCGTTGCACCCGTGGCACGAGCCGCTGTTGCTGGCAGTGAGGCCGTAAGCTCTAAGGTCTCACAACTAGCAGAACAACACCCATTACTCGACGGTTTTCTTGCGTCTTTTAGGTTTCGTGGCAACTTATCACAAGAAGCAGCGGAAGCTAGAAGTCGCATTCGTGGTGAGGTAGATGCAGAACTTGGTCAAGTATCCAGAACAATTTTAGAAATCGAAGACGGGATAAACTCGGCTCTTAAAGAGGCAGAGCAAGGACTTGAGGGAGCATCCCCATTAACACGACAAGAAGTTTTAAATGAATTTCATTCGTATTTAACTAAAGATGAGATATTTATGGAGAGGGCTGCTGCTGAAGGAGTTGCTCCTTTAAAGCTGCTGCCTCCAGAGATGCAGACCGCTGCTCGTAAAGCAAGAGTTCAAGTTGATCGTTTATCAAAACAGATACAAGGTTCTGATTATCTAGCTCGAGAAGGTCTTGTAGGAAAAGAAGCAGAAGCCGTAGACGTAATTCAAGAAAACATAGGTTCTTATCTACGTCGTAGATACAAGATATTTGAAGACAAGAACTACGTTGGATCTGAAGCATTCAATCAGAACAGGTCTGATACGATTGAATATTTTATGAACAATCCAAGTGCTGCAAAGAATATAGCAGAAGAAATTCGCGCAGGTGGATCTCAGTTAGAAGAAGGCACAGACATTTTAACTGAGGGTGGCAGAGAGGTGTTGTCTCGAGATGCTGCTACGAGACTAACTGACGACTTTGTTAGTCAGTATACTGGGCGTTACTCGAAATCTCCCGGCGTTGGTATGTCTCAAAGAGTTGCAGCAAACAGACTACGCACGGGGTTGTTCAAAAGCAGGCAGGCAAACAATGAAATGCTTCGTCGATTAATGGGGGAAGTTAAAGATCCGATTGAGGCGCTGACAACTACTGTCTCGGATATGGCTGAGTTCGTAGCAACAGACAGGTTTTACAAGTTTATAAATCAAAATCTGGTTGATGATCCGTCTGGTATGTTCATATCAAAAGATGCTTTTAATAGATTGCCTAAAGCAGTTCAAGATGGAGAATACTCCGAACTTGGTGAGGGCTTTGGATCTTTGCAAGGTCAGGTTTTTGCAAAAAACAATGTATACAAAGATCTGACTATGCAAACTAATGCCAACACGAATGACTTTGCTCAAGTAATGAGAGCATCATATTCAGCTTTTTTGAAAGGCAAGGGCATCACACAGTATGGCGCAACTGTTCTGTCTCCTGTCACACAGATTAGAAACTTTACATCATCCAGCTTGTTTGCTTTAGCACAGGGAAACGTAGGCACTGGTGCTAATTTATTCGACTCGATTGGAACTGTTTGGAAAGACATTGTAAAGCGCCCAGATAAAGCCAGTTACTTCAAAAACCTACAGCGCATGGGTGTCGTAGGCACACAGTCCCAGCTTCGAGAGATCGATAATCTAATCTCCATGGGATACGGTGTAACAAAAGGTGCGGTCGAGGATTCTCTCGGCATTCCAAGCAGCGGTAAGCTTAGTCAAAAGTTTAAACGTGGTAAGGCGGGGATGTTTCTAACCAGCGCTAACAAGCGTATGCGTGATCTGTATCAAGGCGGTGACGATGTTTGGAAGGTTTATAACTTTGAGTTTGAGCGTAATAAACTTTTATCTGCCTTTGGTGGTAATGCTAACGTGGCTGCTCGAGCAGTTCTGGGTGACGATGCTTTCGTAAGTTTGATGCAGAAAGCAGCAGCGGACGGTATTCCATCCAGTAGAGCAGCAGCAGCCGCTCTAGATCAACATGCTGCTAACATTGTAAAGAACACTGTTCCAAACTATGAGCGTGTGCCTGAGTTTATAAAAGGTATTCGTAAACTCCCTGTTGGTAACTTTATCGCATTTCCGGCAGAGATCTTACGCACTAGTGCCAATACCTTTAAACAGGCCCTTGACGAACTTGCCAGCGGAGACCGTAAGATTCAACAGATTGGGTTACGTCGTCTCATGGGTTTTACAACCACAACCATGGTTATGCCCACTGCTATGCAAAAAATGGCGCTTGATCTTACAGGCACTACGCAAGAACAAATTGATGCCATACGCGAGAACGGTGCTCCATGGGAACAGAATGCAGTGCTTTTACCCACTAGTACAAAAGTAGGACCAGATGGGAAAAATATAATTACAGGTTATACAAACTACAGTTACACAAATCCTTACGGTTACTTATCAAAGCCAGCCCGTGCAATCCTTAATGCCGTGAGCAAAGGCGAAGACATGGGTTCAGACACAAACAAGATAGCAACAGATGCTGTTATGGGCGCAGTAGCTGAGATGTTTGAGCCTTTTGCAGGAGAGTCAATTCTTACAGAGCGTCTTCTCGACACAACTATCAGAGGAGGCAGGACGCAGACTGGTGCGAAAGTTTATCGTGATGACGTAGACACACCCGGTGACAAAGTATTTAAGAGCATGGCACACATCAGTAGTGCGTTTGTTCCGGGAGGAGCAAAACTTTTTGGCGATATCAAAGCTCAGAAAAAAGAGACACAGGCACCCGGTATTGAACTAGGTAGGTTGTCTCGAGCTTTTGCGGAAAATACTGTGGATCCTGCGGGTAACGAGCGTAAGATAGCTCAAGAAATATTCCGCACGTTTAGTGGAATTACCGAGACAGAAGTAAAACCGGACAATGTGTTAATGTATCGTGGCTTTGAGTACGGCAGAGCGCTACAAAGTGCCTCACAAATATTTAACTCAGCGGTATCTACAAGAGGGGTATTAGATCCAGCCAATGCTATAGAAACATATCGAGAAGCTAACGAAGCTAGATTCCGTATTACGAGAGAAATGTATCGGACTATTGAAAACATGCGTAAATCTGGCATGAACGACGCACAGATAAAACGAGCGCTTAGAAAAAACAAAGTGGCTAATGTCAGCGACTTGATGCGCGGAAGATTTGTTCCATTTAGACCCAGTTCAGAAATAAGAAAACGTGTTCGCAGTTATGATAACCGACTTCCGATGCCTGAGTTAAATGAAATTCGCAGAGAGTTTCGTAATCGAAGACTTGATGAACCTTTTGAACCACAGGTTGAAGAAACTCCCACCTTGGACCTTGAACCTGTGTCACAAACAAATACAATAGCACCAACCCAACAAGTTGCTGCCGTTGGCGCTCCTCCGCCGACAGCGCAAGCGGGAGGTGTTAACCCCTTGGCATCTCCCGCACCCTCCTCTAGGGATACTAGTTTGCTAGGTGGTAATCCAATTGATATACTTAAAAACTTACAAATTTTTCAGAGGCAGTAATGAACAAAGATCAACTAAGACAAGAGCTTGCAGACGACGAGGGCTGTAAATACTCCGTGTATTTAGATCACCTTAATTTACCAACTTTCGGAATCGGTCACCTGATTACCGAATCCGATCCAGAGTTTGGTGAACCTATTGGTACGGAGGTATCCGAAGAACGAGTGCGTAAGGCATTCAACTTGGATGTAGCTGTGACAATAGATGAGTGCAAAGTGTTGTACCCGGACTTCGATGACCTACCAGAAGAATGCCAGCATGTTATAGCCAACATGATGTTTAACATGGGTCGGCCTCGCCTATCCAAGTTCAAAGGCATGAAGGCCGGAGTTGATGCCCGGGACTGGAATAAGGCCGCAGACGAGATGGTCGATTCGAGGTGGCATGATCAGGTTCCAAACCGAGCCAAGCGTTTGGTTAAGCGGATGCGTGATCTAGCCAACGAATGATGGCTTTGAGAGAATACATTTTGGTAATCTCCATGTGGGGGAATGATGGAGCCACTGATCATTACATTGGACAGATGAGTCTACAGCAACCTATGAGTCGAAAACAATGCCACTGGATGCTTGAAGATGATCGATGGTCAGCGGCTTATGATAATAAACATTATAAAATGGCTATGCACTGTTTTCCAAAAGACTGTGCGGGGAAGTCAACCTGTGAGTGAAGAAAAGAAAAAACCAGTATCTGTGGCAGTCGGCGAGAACAGCTTTGAACTTGTGTTGCGTATATTGGGCAATGAGTTTGTGGCTATCAAGATAGGCTCTACCAATTTCAGTGGTAAACTAATCGCGGGTGGTATCTTGTTATTGTTTTTTACGTTCATGCTCATGGAGGTGTTTGGTCTATCACGGATATTAGGTGTTGATTAATGGCAACAAAACTAAACGAAAACACTGAACTATCCATGCCCATTCGCAACTTGATTGCGATGGTTGTCGGGGCCGCAATTGGAACGTGGGCATATTTTGGGATCATCGAACGGTTAAATACCATTGAAAACAAGATCATCCTAATGGAAGCGGACTTAGGGCAGAACACAGAATTTAGAATTAAGTGGCCGAGGGGCGAGATGGGTAGTCTGCCTGCCGACTCTGAGCAATTTATGCTTATTGAACATCTGTCCGATACGCTTACGAAGCTACAGGGACAGATTGATGAAGGTCGCGCTCCTCACGATCAACAACAGAAACTAACACTGGACTTCTATGAGAAGAGGTTAACAAACATCGAAGCACAGATTGAAAAGTTAAGAGGTGATATGCGTGGTGGTTGAGACTATTACATTAATATTATACATGAGTGGTGACATCACAGAGCACACGGCTTTCGAGCAGATAGCCAAATGCCTCAAAGCAAAGCGCACTATTGAGCGAAATTTGTATAAGAAGAGTGGTTCTGTTCGGTATGCATGCGAAAACAGAACCGTTGAGATATCCAAGAACGCAGATGGCTCGAGCTACATAGTAAAAATAGTGGAGTAAAACTAACCAAAAGTTAGCCCCAACATAAAACTAACAAACCAAAGGCTAATTATAAGCCTTACTAAATCACTGTTTTTACTAAACAAAAACATCAATTCTCAGAGACCTCAAGGTATATTGGTACGTCAGTTGTTCACGAGGTCCACGAGAATCGACGTTTTACGTCTTCAATCGCTTCGCACTTAACGCCTTTGACGAAAAACCCCTTATCAAGGGTTAGTATGTCGTCTGACATCTCTCTTGTCCTTTGTGCACACCTTCTCTCTGTAGTGTACGGCCCTCGAGTGTCCTCAATCACTGTGCACTTATCCGCTCCATTCGACATACATATAAGTATCAACGCTTCAAACACCATCTCTCTCCTCGTTCTCTGCTTTCTGAATTAAACTTTCTACTTCGTGCAGCTTACTGATAGCTTCGTCCAGCAATCCAGACTCGTGGTTCAAAAACAATTGAGTCACGAACTGGATCGACTGGCTTACAGACAGCTTTGCTTCAGAAAAGTTGCTCATTTTTTCTTCGGTGGTCTGCCACGCTTTTTCTTTTTGGCAGGTGCTTTACCACCTTTCCAAGCTTCATTAATAGTCGGAGTCTTTTTATTGTCCGCTACTAGTCGCCCCTTATCGTCTCTAGCTCTCTCCGGCTCTCCTACAAGATCCGGGAAAAACAGTCTTAAAAATTTAGTCCACATCTTCTCGCTCCTCTTGTTTTGGAAGATACACTTCCACAAATGCCCCACAATTAGGGCAGCTTAGATTAGTGACCATGGAAAAAAACTCGTTGTCCTCTTCACAATCATGGTCACCACCCCAAATTAATTCTGTCTGACAGTGCCAACAATTCATCCTACTTCACCCCAGTTGTTACCAAGTTCTGCGTCAACCTCGAAAGGCACCTTTAAACTTGGCACACAAGTAGACATAATTTCAACAATTCTGTCCGATTGTTCTTGACTGCTGATACTAAAGCACAACTCGTCATGCACTGTAAGCATGGGTGTCAGCCCCTCGGCGTGACAATCTACCATCGCTTTCTTCGTTTGATCGGCACTTGAACCTTGGATGAGTTTATTTAAAGCCTTGTATGTAAAGGCACGACGTATCATACCCTTGCCACCATACTCCTTGATTGCATCCTCGAGCTTCATAGCTTTGTTGTACCCGAAAGATTTAGGCTCCCACATATCAAACCTGCATTTACGCCCCAGCCATGTGCGAATAGCACCTTTCTCTTGCGCCTGACTCATTGCAAGATCGGCTATGCCTTTTACGAATGGCACCCTCTCATGGTACTTTTCGAGCAAAGACTTGGCCTCCATCTCATCGATGTCCATAACACCAGCCAGCTTCTTACGACCCATACCGTACATGATACCAAGGTTTACAGTCTTGGCTTCCTTACGGGTTATGTCAGCAAGATCCGCCACCATCTGATGGAAGTCAGCATTGCCCTTCTGATACATCTCAATTACACTATCTATCTGAGGGTGTCTGTGAACACCATTTAATTGAGCACAGTAGTGTGCCAGCCAACGTGGTTCTTGTGAGGCATAGTCAAAGCTGCCCCACTTTGTACCTTCTTCAGGGATAAACAGACCACGGATCATGGACTTTATCTCTGGATCCCTTGCCGGGATCTGTTGTAGATTCGGGTTGCTGGAAGAAAATCTACCCGTCACAGTGCCACCCTCGTCAGAACGGAGAGGATTAAAGTCACAATGAATGCGACCATTACACGAATGTTCAAGAATTGTTTCAACAAAGGTCGTATTTGCTTTGTTAAATTCACGCAACTTCACAATCTTCTGCGCTATGGGGTGAGTGTGATTGCTAAGAAACTGCTTTGTAAAGGACGGAGCATTAGAATTTTCTGTCCTATGGTATTTAAGCCCAAGGGAATCGAACGCCTTTGCCACCGATGCAGCAGACCATGGCTCTATCGCCACCCCGGTATCGGACCTTATTTCTTTTAACAGTTCCTTCTCGCGCTTACCAAGTTCGATCTGGATCTGCTCTGCTCTATCGATATCAACACGCACACCTTTAGTTTTCATCTCAAGAAGCACTGGCAACAGACTGGATTCCAACTCAAATATGCTTGTGACTTCATCCTGCTTAATGTCCACACGCAGTCTATCCCATAGCCGTAGTGTCACCGCAGCATCCTGTTCGGCGTAGCTGCCCACAAACTTTGACGGCAACATCCACATATCGCTCTTCGGATCCACATGATACATTGCAGCCGCAGCCCGTAGCATCTTCTCATTCTTGTACTCGCCAAGATATTCACCTGTCAGCGAGTTGAGATTGTAAAACCTACGGTTCTCGTTAAGCAGTGGCGCGGCTATCATGGTATCGATTATCGGACCTTGAACCTCGATCCCTGCCCATCGCATCCATCCCAGATCATACATAGCATTGTGCATTACCTTCTCGATCTTGGGTGTCGCCATCTGTTTCTTTAGCCAGTTAACCACGAGGTTCTCCGGCAGGTTGCCCTTCTCATGTCGTATTGGATAGTAGCCAACGAAGTCACCAGCAGCCACGGCATAGCCTATGACATAGCCATCATTCCTACACCACCCCGGCCCCAGCTTTGTTAGGTTTGGGTCTCTTGTTTCCAAGTCGATAGCGATACGATCATAGCCTGTAAGATCAGGAAAGGATGACGGTGGCTCCCACTCGTCGTCACCGAATCCAAGGGCTGCTTCTTTGACATCCATATCAAGAAGGTTCATTTGCTTACCCATCGTTTATGATCTCTCCTCCAAGGGCGGCGTAACCTATTATGTCCACCCATGAATCATCCTTTGTCATATCCTCGCTTAATCTAGCCAATTTGAGGCCCACCATGCAAGCCACCACCTGTTCAGGCGTGACCTCATGCTCGAGTATGATGCTCCATATCCGTGCAATACGCTCGTGGTTCTTCCTAGCCGGGCCATACTCCTTGGCTCTCTCACCGTTGATAAGCTCTTCTGCTGTCTTCAAAAAGAATTGTCTGTCTTTCATAACTGAAACCCATAATGTGATTGTGACTCGATAATATGCAGGGACTTTCGAGCGCGAGTCAGGCCAACATAAAATGTCCTGATCTCTGAGTCCTGATCCCTGCTTTCAACACAAGCCCTCGAGGAGTCCAGAAGCAGAGCTACGTTGTCTGCCTCACCACCCTTGGCTTTATGTATGGTTGATATCTTTATGCGCGGCTTGCCTGTCAGGATAGACTCACCCATCCGACGTACAGATGTGATGTATATCCGCTCTCGATCAGACACCTTGATCACTTCATGCCACGGTGTATCGATCTCCGCTGTCAACTCGCCCAGAGTTTTGACATCACTAAAACCATATGTTTCTTCAGTATCCAGATTTCCTAACTGTTTTCTACCTTGCTTGGTAGTGACATCTGATATCAGTAGCGTCGATAGCTTCTTGACATCTGCCGCAGACAAAAACCTGCCCCTACATAGATCCAGCCACATCTCAATGCCACTCAACACGTTTGGTGATATTGACCAGCCTGACCCTTCACGCCAGTAGAGATAGCCCTGATCTTTGAGATCACTCGCAACCCTGTTGGCAATGTAGTTAGTTCGAGTGAGGATCAGCCACTCACCTTCCCTGATATCTACATCCATGATATCCCGGTGCCATGTTATCGAACCTTGCTCCTCAGTGCTTGACCATGTCTTTGGTTGCCGTGTTATCAAACGTCTGACCATATTATCTGCTTGTTTGTGTATCGACACAGGCAGGCGATACGATTTATCGAGCACGATCTTGTTAGGACAAGCGTTCAGAAAGTCTTTGACATCCACACCCATCCACGAATAGATGCACTGATCATCATCCCCGGCGTAGTATATGCGCTTGGCGTTGGGCTTCATTACCTCGTGCACCATGCGCCACTGCAACGGAACCAGATCCTGCGCTTCGTCTACAATCAAGACATCAAGCAGCGGACTGTCACCCTGTTCGATAAAGCTCTCGAGCATGTCCACAAAATCTACCTTACCTGTTTCTTTTTTGTAGTCACGGAACACCTGATCCACCAGTTTGAGTTGCTGGTAGTGCAGCCTACGATCAGCGATGTCGTTGAACTGTTGCTCGATACTTATACCTCGAACCCGTGCCATCTGAATAATAGACAGGTACGCATCACCACTTTTTCCGGGTCTGAACAAAATACCTTCCGCCATCGTTGCAGATGAGTTGGATGTAAACTCAAGACCCAAGAGTCCACCCAGCTTGGAATAGTCCTTGCCACCCAATACCTGCTTGACCTGCAACCCCAGCACCTGAAACGCGAAACTATGCAATGTGCGGAACCAGACCATCTGCTCCACATCCATGTTCAGCTTTGATGCGGCCCGTTCTCTAGCCTCCTCCGCAGCCTTACGACTGAACGAAACAAATGCTATCGACTCCGGTCTAGTGCCACTGTCCAGTTCCTGCTGTACAATCTCGATGAGTCTCGTTGTCTTGCCCGTGCCCGGGGGTCCGAAGATAGTTGTTTCCATTAGAACGGCACCTCACTGTCTTCGACCTCGATACTGGGAACTTGAACCTCTCTGTTAAATGCAGGCACCCACCACACGCGAAGAGGATGCGTATCCCCTTTGGTGGTAACAAATCTTTTTCTTCCATTAGCAGGGGCACCAGAGTTTATTTCCTTCAGTCGCTCCTGTATCTGACCCCGGCTGTATGTATCGAACTTATTGTTACGCAAGTACTTCATCAACGCCTCGATCTTGAAGTACGTCATGTTGTCTTCTTCATCAGTGAACGGCTTGCCAAGTGTGATCTCTTCGGCTGACTGAGCCTGTACCCGACCATCACAAAACGCCTCGAGCAAATCCATGAACTGCCCTTTGTATGTCAGTTCTTCCGGCACCTCGATCTCACTCATGTTCTCCATCATCATCGACACAATGACCTGCCACTCCGCCAGCTTCATCAGCGGTGGCATCTTGCGTATCTGTTCCATGCAGGCTTTCTGGAATCTCTGTGGTGTTTGCAGATCGTCTGTGGTCATCTCGACACGCTGCCCAGCCACATCACAAAACCACACAGGTGGCTCCGACTTAACTACGCATAGCCCTGAGATCTCCACATTTGACGCATGACCGCCAATACCATACTTTTTGGTCTTGCACAGGTTCTTGTTGCAAAAGCTCTTCAGCGGCTCTTGTTCGCACGGGAATCCATATTCCTTCTTCTCATGCTGGTTCTGTATCGTCACAACCTCTGACGCTGGTAGCGGAGGTGTGCAATGCTTGTTGTTTATTTCCTCGAGTCGGGCTTTCCAGTTGTCGGGCTGCTCTTTTCTACAACCCACGGCTGCTGCAAACATCACTGTGTTGCGTGTGCCTTCGGGAATTCCCTGCCCAAACATACAGTTCAGGCAGGGTGCCCACTCCTCGAACTCATCGATCTGTTTGCCAAAAGTCAAACCAACAAAAACTTCTGGCTCAACACTCCTCTCATCGACAAGTCCCACGAATTCTTTTAATGACGCTGGTTCGCCATCTTCCTTAATAGCGTAGCGGAGCGTCTGTTTCGCATCAAAGTACGGAAGGTTGATAAAGTTACCAACATCGCCACGCTCGACAATAATCTGCTCCTGCTTCGGGAATATCTCACAGCCACCATATCCAAGATACGATGCAATCTCTGATGCTTTGTCACGAAACTCTCCTGCGCTTATGTAACCCTTAAAGAAAAAGAATATATGTGCACCACCAGACTTGGATCGACACACGACTGCCGGAACCTTCATGTTTCTTATCTTCTTATCGAGCGCCGCCAAATCTAACGGGTACTGATCGATGTCTAACGCACCGAACCTGCACTTGTTATCTTCGTTGATAGGTATGGAACCCACACCAAGACCACCTTTCAAGTGATCAGCAATGAGTTCCACCGTAAGTGGTTTGCGAACGATGATAGACTTGGCCTTCTGTTTGCCAGCCCTTCGTTCTTCTGATATCTGTGTCTGTCCATGTGCCGCACTAAATCCCTCAAACGCAGCCATGAACCTTTCTAAATAGCTCATGGGTGTCCCCTTGTTGGTTTGGGGTGCCGCCAAAGACTCCTCAAAAGCGACACCCCAAGAGGTTTAAAACGGTACGTCGGCTTCTTCTTGCTGCTTCTTCTCCTCGCCAGTTCCAGTTTTAATCTCACCAGCCTTAAAAGAATTATACAGGTCACGAGCCTCCATAATCACTTCAGGCTTTACGCTATCCATCTCTTCCTGCGCTACTGCGTAGTTGAACCACGAACCTTTGTCGTTGCTCTCCTGCACAGTGGTCAGCCTCCATGGCACAGCCCACATAGGTGGGTTGAACATACCTTTCTGCGGATGCATAACCTTCAGACCCGCACGACGAGTATTCCATTGCTTGGCAATCTTCATCTGGGTCTTCTTCATATCGCAGATCATCTGGCTAGTGGCACCACTATCATCGACACCCAACACCAAGAACTGAGCAGACCGAACAAGCTCGTTACCACTTGGTAACATCTCAGTCGCACCATTTCTTTCAGTCTTGCGGATATCAGGATCGTCAGCACTCAACTCACCCATGAATCCACCACCCGTCTCCCGGAGTTGGAACTCCAGAAACTTGGTAGTGTAGGCACACATCAATACAGTCAGACCAGTATCGGCCTCCCAAAACTGACCAGTTACAGTATTGAAGATATCACCTGCTGACGCACCCTTGATAAACTTCGGGTCAGTCTTCAGCAGTTGCGGTGACAGCGGCTGTAAGATCCGTAAGAACGGGATCTGCATATCATCTGCACCAATAGTCTCCATACCCTGACCTGCACTATCGAACAGGTCATCCATTAGATTTGCCACCGCAGTGGTCTTTGCATTTGCTACTTCTGTTGCCATGATTTTAGCTCCTCGATATCTTGGCTTCTGTTCCAACGAAAACTCCGAATGTGTCGAAGTCGATCTCCTTACCCTTCTCAATACGCTCCTTCACCCATGCCTTTAGTTTCATAGGATGAACATGCGTCTTTTGAGCGGGGTCTAGTCCCTTGCTTTTGAGATCATCAACGACGGCTCCTGCCACATTATCCTGACCTGCATTAAACGATACAGTCACATCATTCTTGATAATGTCACCCTCACCGATAGAGCGTATCCAAGCGAAAGCCTCATCGCGTTTCTCATCACTTATTCGAGCGTGAACAAACTGGCGTAAGGTAACCTTGTTACCATCAACGGTAATACCATCCATACCCATCTCCTGCATAAGAGACGGTATGTCTTCCTCGTTTACTTTTCTTTTACGGAACTTCAGATCTTTGAGATACTGCTCTGTTGTTGCAATCTCTTCATCGATCTTCATAGACTGACGGATAAGAGTAGACAGCGCACTGCCCTTCTCTCCGTCTACCTTGTCGAACTTCTGGGCATCGACCTCCTCATCTATTAGCGAGAATATATCGCTCATCTTCCTACTCCTTCGTTAAAGTTTTACCCCTTCGGGTTCAATACAGACCCTAAAGCCTGCAAACTGATTGGTCAAGCCGTAAACCACGGCTCATCAGGACCATGCTTTTCGTGCTGATAACCCTTATACCACTCTCGAGCATTAACCGTTAATTCACTTTTAAGAGTGCTGCTTTGAAAACGAACGAACTCGCCATACTTGGCAATAAAGTCCTCTTCACTTAGCTCATCAGCATCCTGCTCAAACATTTCGCGTTGCTCAAGATCAACATTACTTGCCCATCCCATACCTTAACTCCTCTCTCTAGTTTCTAAGCCAGCTTCTTTTCGCCATTTCATTCATCTTTTCTTTTTGGTCAGATGAAACAGCATCACCGATAGTCGCCACCGATCTGGCACAACGACGACTCTCCCTACTCTTCTCTCTACGTTTCTCTATCTCTTTATTAGCCCATACCAACGCACAGTCCCCGCAACAGAAGTTTCCAAACTTCATTACAAACTTACCCGTATAGCAAACGTAGGTATAATAAATCTTCTTATCACCACCCACTCTAGGGATCTCGCTCTTAATCTCGAGGTTCCCATAGTACTTCTCATTAGGCTTCTCACCATAGAACTCCTTAGTCTGCCTAGTGGCAGGTTTCTGGCAGTTATAGCAATTAACTTCATGACTTAGCTCTTTGCTAACGTCGGGCTTCATAACAGGTTTACAAGGACCTTCACGCATTTAAGTCTCCATTTCAGCAACATGCTTTTCTTTACGTTTATATTTCAAAGGCTGATCTTTTTCTAACCCACTGTACCGACCTGTTCGAGTCGCTGGGTGATCATAAGCCTCCACCATGTATGACAACTGCATCGGAACACTCCTGTGCTCGAACTCTGCAATTGCATGCAGTTTCTTATAGACATCAACTGGAACTGCTACTGATTTAAACTTCTTCGTATCCATTTGCTTCTCCTATGTATGGACTATTTATCCATCTTTATCCTAAGTAATAACGAATTGTCAAATATTCAATAGTGTTTTTCCAATTAATTAATACTAACACAATTTTTTTTAAATTGATGACTTGGTCCCAATTTTTTTATTCTTTTTTTGGTGATAGCTCGAGCCACTGTCTTGCTTCCTCACCCAGTGTCTTTGCTGACAGATCGATCTTAGCCCGAAGACTCTTAACGATATGCTCATCAACCGTGCCCTTCGAGACAAGATCAACATAGGTCACTGTATTCTTCTGACCGATACGATGACATCGGTCCTCTGACTGCACCCGGGTCTCCAAGTTGAAGTCATTGGCGTAGTAAATCACGTTGGTTGCTGCGGTCAGCGTCAGACCATAGCCTGCGGTCTGAGGGTTAGCCACGAAGAACCTCGCATCTCCGAACTGAAAGTCCTGAATGGCCTGCTGCCTGTCATCGTCCGATGTGTCCCCGAAGTAGGTGACTGTCGAGTCCGAACCATAGGCTCTCTTCAGTGCAGCCTCGATGTTTCGTATGTCATACCTGAACCTCGACCATATGATTACCTTGCCGGACATCTCCTCGATGGTATCAAGCACTGCATCGACACGCCTGCTTTTGAACTCCACAAGTTCTTTGTCATCGGTCATGGTATGACCACACAATACCTGTTGTAGTCTGAGTAGCTGGGTCATCGCCGCAGGTGCAGACACCAGTCCACCATCATCGAGCAATGCAATAGCTGCGTTCTTCAGTGTCATGTAGTGCTTGATCTGCTCGTCAGTCAGGCTCACATGGCGAACCGTGTACACCTTGTCCGGTAGATCGAGGGCATCCTCTTTGATCACCCGATATGAAAAGCCCTCGAGCTTGTCACTAAGCTCATCAAGATTTCTGTACCCCACAATCTGTTGGAAGCTATGACCACCCATACGTTGCGTTCTTGTGATCGCATACCTGCCTTGGAACGAATAGAACGACTCGAAACCAAGCAGGGCTTTGTCCATGAAACCACACTGTGCATACAAATCCATAGGTGACTTGGTTACAGGTGACCCAGTAAGTATGCGCTTGTATGCTGCGAACTTAGCCAGAGTCACCAGAGCCTTGGTTCTCTTTGCCTTCGGGTTCTTGATCGTTGTTGACTCGTCAACTGCAAGCAGGAAAGTCGAACCTCGAACAAACTTCTCCACAAAAGCCTTGACCTTCGGTGTTGCAAAGCCCTCCACGTTAACCAGCAGAATGCGTAGCTTGCCACGCTCCTCGATGCCGGACAGCAGATGTTCTTTCTGAACCTTGTTCGGATTCGGGTTCCAGACATACACCTCGTTGTCTATGTCATCCCGGAGGTGGGCTGGAATCTCTGACACCTGCCAGTTACGATACACGCCCTTGGGTGCAACGATAATTGCAGTGTCGATCTTTTTGTTTTCGTACAGCCACGCCATGTTGTCGATAAGAACCTTCGACTTTCCACACCCCATCTCCATGAAGTAACCGTAGTTCTCCTTATCGTAGGAACGCTCGAGCGCAATGCGCTGATGCTCATACGGCTGAGTTTTGTATTTGAATTTCATAACTGCCCCTTGTTACTCCTCAAAATCTCCAGACATCAGTGAGTGCTTCGCTGCCTCCAAGTGCCAGATGACTTCAGCTACGTCCTCTATCGTAGTCATCATCTTGACACTGCCATCTGCTGCCGTGCCCACAATCACTGCACTATCCATCATCTTTGCAGCTATGGCACACACCGCAGGCACTGAGGCTCTGGGCACTTTGCTTACCTTCGGCTTCGGCTTTAGGTAAACCACGTTGTCAGCTTCATCCGTCATTCAACATTCCTCGTAGCTCTTTGGCTTTGTTTCGCATTTCCATGTAGACCTCGAGCCTTTTTCGGGTCTTCTCTGCCTCACGATATAAGCCTGAGTCCATGAGTAGTGTCAACTCATCATCAAGAATTCGGATGATCCTGTCCATTGATTTGGTTTCGCTCATCTCCTTAAAGTACCCCCTCGTCTCTGTCCTGCTCAGTGTCAAACCCATGACGATACTCTGCGACCTGCGACTCTGTCATCTTGTCCTGACCTACACGAGCCATCGTCTTGTCCTCATTGACACGCCAGTAATGCGGATTGTACCGCCGACCATAATACCTGTCCGCCGAACCTCGATCCTTGGGGCTGTTGTGATGCCCCCATG
>Ga0115012_10000670_pt1 | contig 19523 bp, 15 predicted proteins | sample TroAtlMetagenome_FD_88706 | JGI IMG/M metagenome (GOLD analysis project Ga0115012, IMG submission 88706) | Marine eukaryotic phytoplankton communities from Atlantic Ocean - Tropical Atlantic ANT10 Metagenome | ecosystem: Environmental > Aquatic > Marine > Oceanic | place: Tropical Atlantic...
AAATTACTGCGTCGACTGAAGCGTGATCCCGATCGATGGACTAAAAGTGCAGCGATGGTAGCAAAGGGATCATCTGTCGTGATTTCAGCGATGAGAATGATACCACGGGAAATTCAGGATCTCCCTGATGGACCTGCAAAGCTAAAGGCACTTGCTGATTCACGAAGACTCATGGGGCTAACACTCGCCGGATACGGACGTCTCGAGTTAGCTTTCCTCGCGGAGAGTGAGGAGCAAGTAGAAGAAGCCCTTGATTTTCTGAAAGAGATCAAAGCCGAATCCCACGAGAAATATAACCGGGGCGAATAGGCCCCAAGCTAGCGAGTTTCAGGTTATCACTGAGAGAGGGACTATTCTTCCAACCTTAGCGCACGATACTAACGGGAGTGCCAAGGGACAGCGTCGTATAGACTGCTGAAGCAACCTTGGATGGTATTCGCACGCAGCCATGAGAGGTGGGGTAACGGGGCACCCTGCCTTGGTGCATACCCAGCCCTTTCCAGGTGAGTCGCATCCAGTAAGGCATTGCGGCACCCTTGAACTCTCCGCCTTCAGGAACCTCGTCTTCGGTAATGTCGGCGTCGTTCTTGTAAATATTACCCTCGGAATCGTAGATTGTTCCGTAGAGATTTGATTGCTTTTCACGTTGCACCTTTTCGATGATCCGATACCTGCCCGGAGGCGTTGGAAACGTTTTTCGGCCGGAGGCAATGGGGTAATCCAATGCGATCTCATCGTCGTTATAAATCCGAGCTCTCTGGAGCGAGAGGATAATCTCGACGCGTGTGTTTTTTTCGTCCAAGGCGCCGAAAGCGGTCGCATCCTTATACACCTTGTAGGTCTTGGGATAAGAAGGTTCTGCGGTGAAGTGGGCGTAACTTCCCACAGGGTATGGGTTAACCCACTGCGCTTTCAGGATCTTTACCTGATCGGGATTCGGATCGGGTGTAAGAGAACAACTCGTGATCGCCGGAATGATGGCAGAAAGGAGAGCTAGAAGGGTTTTATCAGGAAGATTCATACCAATAGCCAATTCCTAGCGGCATTTTTGTAACACCGCGGGGAAGAATCTCAAGCATCTGATCATGTCATCGGCTGGCAGCGAGGGCACCACGCGGTTGTCCGAGTTGCAATCGTGCATCGCTCCAGTGGGGAGTGGCATCTTGGACAGGTTCCTCCGGCCTTCCATCTGTGCTGAAATAGCCAGGAGCTGGGAGGAACCTGCTCGACATAGCTTCCGGGGGAAAATCCTCTCTTGCCGTCACGAGGTGAGTTTTTGTCGGCTACATGGCGGAGGGCTCCGCGGCAAACTTGCCTGCTTACCCGGCGAATGACGGCTAGATCGAGCTCCTGCAGTGGAGTGCCTGGAAAGCGGAAAAGCCGCCAGCAGATTTCATCGGCCATCCAGTTTCCTATCCCGGGAAAGATCGATTGGTCGAGGAGAAGGGCCTTCAAGGAGGTTCCCTTGCGGCGCGTAGTTAACTGTCTCAGGTAGGCGAGGGTAAACTTGGCATGTAAGACCTCGAGAGGGAGTGTCTCCCAAGGCTTGTGGTCTTGCTGGTGGAGATAGACCCGTCCAAATTGTCGGTAATCCGAGTAAACGAGGGATAGATTTTTCGTTCTTAGAATAAAATGGTCGTGTTTGTCCGGGCAATGATATGGATCTGCAAGGAATAAGCGACCGGACATTCCAAGGTGAACTTCCAGATAGATGACAGGGCCTCCAGCTGAGGGTTTTGCGAGAGAATCCGAAAAACCAAAGAGGAGGCGCTTTCCGTGGGTGCGGCTGTCGACCATCATCTTGCGCGTCAGATGTGTTTGGATCTCACCCGCGGGAGTATCCCTGTAAACCCGGGTTTCAGGATGTGATTCTACAGCGATAACCTCCTGCCCCTGTCCTGGCTCCCAAATCCGACGGGCTAGTTCTACTTCGGCGAGCTCAGGCATTCCTTTGGCGAGAAAAAATCAAATGTAGATGTGGCGAGGTCAAGGAGGGGGCGAGGCACTACCTTGAGATATGTCCCTGAGACTTCTGCTGAATCCGCTGCAGTAGTTCTGCAGTTTCAGGATGCTCTGGATCCAATGCTTTTGCTCTGTTGAGCAATGAGGCTGCCGGAGCCAGGTTGCGGTTCTGTTCGATCCAGACGCGGGCAAGTTTCCGGAGTGCCAGTGCGGTATGATCGGGTCGTTCTGGAGCGATCCTACGTATGGCGTCTCGAAGCCGGGTTTCAGCTCCAGTCGAGTCTCCTACCTGCATCAGGGCCGTAGCGAATTCGATTTGAAATGTTGGGCCAAGAACGGATGATTTGTTCGTGCCCGGCAAGGTATCCACAAGGTTTTCTGTCTGCCGGAACAATCTTGAGGCCTTAGTAAAATCGCCCTCGCGAAGGGTCGTAATAGCCAGCTGAGCCACGATGGAATAGTTGTCAGGATAGTCAAAATGCGCTTTTTCCAAGGTTAAACGCGCCTTGCGAAAATTTCCGGAGTCAAGAAACCGCTTGGCGAGTTGGAGAAAATCGGTTGGAGCTCCCCCAGTAATTCTCAGGACCTCAGCTTGATGATGAAGGGAAGGGCCAAGCTGGTCCTTCCGGGAGTAAAATTGAGCGAGGGCCTTGTGGGCCAGAGGCTGATCCGAATCAATTTGAAGTGTTGTATGCAAGGTTCGAAGTGCGGCATCCTCATCCCGGTTGTAAAGCTGCAGGAGTCCAGCCCTGATCCGTAGGCCCAGGGAATCAGGTTGAATCTTCACGTGCTTTTCGAGGATGTCGATCGCTTCTACAAGCTGCCCATTTTTTTGGTAATAGTCAGAAGCGCGGCGCGCAGCCAGCGGCAGGTGGAGTCCTGTCTCAATGATTTGCTCGATGATGCGCTGGAGTGCGTTCTCCAGTTGTTTTGAGCCACCCGGAAGAAGCATTTTCACCAAGGGCTCGAGAGCGATCCAGTGTTCGGCGCCGGCACTTGTGACCGTCAGCTGATCACGGAGGACCTCAAGAGATTGATTTCTCTGGCCGAGATTTTCGTGCAGGTGAATAAGGCGGGTGTAAACCTCAGGGTGATTGGGAAACCGTAGATTTGCTTTGGATAAAATATCCATCATGGAATTCCGTGCAGCCTCGTCAGTGGAGGCCTGCCTCTTCAGGAAATCGGCGAAGTATAACTGAGGATCCAGTTGCAGGGGATGGTTTTCAGCATACTGACGCAGAGTTCTTGTGGCTGCCGGCCGGTCTCCGGTTTGTTCCTGTAGAGAAGCCGCTTTCTGCGCGAGCACAAATGAGTGTGAATCGCGTTCCAGAGCAGTCTCGAAGTGTAGTCTTGCGGATGCTGGAGCACCGTCTAACTCCGAAAAAACTCCACGGGCATACTCTTCCAGGGTCGTTTGAGCAGGCGCGTCCTGGCCGGGCAGGGCAGAGAGCGGCAAAAAAAAGAGGGAAGGGAGAGCAACAAAGGCGGCGGTCATGGACCGCCGCCTCGATGAGATATAATCAGGAGCGTTCTTCCGGCCCTCTTGATCAGGGTTACTCACTTTACCTTAAGCGTTCCCCACATGAGCTGGCCGTGTCCTGGGTAGGTGCAGACGAATTCGTAGTCCCCGGGTGTCGCGGGGAGAGTAAGGTAAAGAGTAAACCGGCGCCCGGGCGCTACCTGTGGGGTAGAACCGAGGAGAGCAGGACTGTCAGGCACAAAATTCTTTTCAATCGCCTTGGAACCCAGGGCGATAGTTGCCTCAAGAATATTCTGGCGCGTTCCCGGCTTGATGACAGCGAGGTTATGCATCAAGCCGTCCGGATCATTGTTGGTGAAGGCGATTGCGAGTTGCTCTCCTGCCTTGGCCTCAATTTCCTTCTTGTCAAATTTCATGCCCCGCAGAACACCGACTTCAATCCTACGAGCATTGTCATAGCCCTCCGGCACCAATCGTGCCGGGGCTTTGCTGAGGGCGTCCATCTCGGCTTTCATCTTGGCGTCGCTGACCTTCGCAAGGGACTCATTGCGGAAGTTATTGATAAAGCCTCCAAAGCTGGCCCCACCCTTGAAGTTCCGGGCCTTGGCAAACCAGGTGAAGTACTGCTTGCGCAGTTCCGGCGTCCATCCTTCGGAGACATTCTTGAGTGCGAAGACATAGTGGATCTGCTGCCTCTGCGGATTGTTGGACTTTTGATTCAAAAAGCTATTTCCATACTGTCCGGAACGCTTGAGAAGTTCATCGTCAAATTCGATTTCCTCGAGGCCGACGGCTTCCTGGCTCAGGAGCGGCACAGTTTTAGCCACCACGGCGGGATCACCGAGGTAGACAAGCATATCCACCAGCTCTCGATTAAGTGCATCAGTCTTAGCGGGGTAAAGAGGGCTGATCGCCTCGATGACAGACTCGGCAGTGGCGATGTCTGGTTTCCCCATCCGGATAAAGCAGAGGGAGAGAACGCGGAGGGCCTCCAGTTGCTGCGCTTCGTTCATGGCGGCTGGCGACAGCTGGCTCAATGCGTCAAGCAGCGCCCCTTGATGGCTTGCATCACCTTGTCTTGTCAGGGCGAGAAGCGCGGTCAAAGAGGTCTGAAGGTCATCTTCATTCAGGGCTTTGGCTGCCCAGTCGCTCACAGGCTGATGTTCGAGGGCAATCCTTGCGGCGTAGCGGATGAAGCGATCCTCATGCCCGAGGGCGCTCCAGACCTTTTCAATGGAGCCAGCAACGGCCTTACCGTGGTATTGCTCGAGATCACGCCGCGTCTTCCGGAGCGCTTGAGTGGCCTTTGTGTCCGGGAAGCGCCGGTCCTTGGATACATCACCGGTGTAGGTCACCCTATAAAGAGCAGACTGGGTTCCCCGGCCCCCGACAGCGAAATACATGTTGCCATCCTTACCGATGACCCCGTCTGTAACATTAAGGGGAACACCGGTAACAAATTCCTCCTTAATTCCGCGGTAGCTGGATCCTTCCGGCGCGAGATGGATCGCGTAGATCGTTCCGTAGGTCCAGTCAAAGGCGTAGATTGCATGCTGGTAGTCCGCGGGGAAATTGGAACCAAGCCCCGACATTACTCCAGTCGGGCAGCCGGGACCGATGTCAACGGTCGGGGGCAGACAATCCGGGTACCACGCGGGCCATTTGCCCGTCCCTGTGCGCCATCCAAACTCGCTCCCGCTGGTGCAGTGATAAACTCTGGTTGGACGATACCAGGGTGTCCCGCTATCCCACTCCATATCGGAATCGTAGGTGAACATTTCCCCGTGGGCGTTGAAGGCCACGTCATACTGGTTCCGAAAGCCCGATGAATAAAAGTTCCATGCTTTGCCGTCTGGATCGGTATGCGCGATCCAGCCACCCGGGGCTCGAATACCGCGTGCATGTCCCCGGGCATCGGTCATTCTTGGGAGAAGAAGGTCCTCGGCGTAGTTTTTGGGGACGGAGTAGGTTTCAGGCTTGGGAGGCTGGGTGTGATTACCACCGAGGACCATGAGAGATTTTCCATCGGGAGTGAGGACGACCGCATGGGGTCCATGTTCGCCGCCACCCTGCAGCCCACGCAGTTTGGTGACCTTATCGAGCTGGTCGTCTGCGTTGGTGTCCGTGAGGTAGTAAAGCCCACTGCCATGCCCGCCTACGCCGCCTCCGTTCACGCAGACATAGAGACGATTAAACGCCCAGAGCAGTCCATGGCCTCCGCTGATCGGAGCGGGCACCTTTTCCACCTTCAGCTCCTTGCCGAGGGTCACTCGCCAAATCCCTGCCTTGCCCTGATCGCTGCAGTAGAGACGGCCCTTATCGTCTATGGCCATGGAGACCCATGAGCCTTGCTGCCCCTTGGGCACCGTATAGATTTTTTCTACTTCAAAGCCCTCAGGATGGACTACTGCCTCACCCTTGGAGGCAGGTTTCTTCTTCGCGACCTTCTTGGAGGCGCGATTGAGAACGATGTCCTTAACCTCGATCTTCATCGGGCTGCCGCCGTGAAGCTGAATTGCGACTACCCCCGAGAGAGAGCGCTTTGCCTTTTGCTCGTCCACAACTTCACTGGTGGTGACGCCGTTGACCTTGTGGGTAAGAACATTGCCCTTTGCCTGCACCGTGTAAGTATTCCATTCCCCGAGGTTGATGTCTTTCTTCCGGTCGAAATCACCCACGATCGCGCGTTTCCCGTCGGCAGCGACTTTAATCTTCTGACCTCGTTGGGCGATGATGCCGCGGCCTTTTTCTTCGTACATCATCCCGAGGTAATTCTGGGAAGGGTGCATGTCCATCTGGTAGCCACTGACAACCCAGTTTTCCTTATTGACGAGCTTGGACCGATATTGGATTCCCGAATTGTTGTTTCCGGTCACTCTCGCCTTGAGTGTGAGCTCAAAATCATCAACTGCCTTCCCCTGGTAGACGAGAAAGGTATTTCCCTTGGTGGGGTTGTCGGCCTTGGTTTCGCCTACAATCACCCCGTCTTCGACAGACCAGAATTTCGAATGGCCTTTCCAGCCAGAGAGATCCTTACCGTTGAACAGTTTTTCTGGTGCTCCCAACAGGATGGTCGGAAGTAGTGACAGGGCCGCTATGGGCAAGAGACTGGCTTTCATGTTAGCCAGTAGGTAGCCGAGCAATGGGCCGTGGACAAGGCGCGTTTTACCCACCCGAACAGGCGACCTTCGAGTCGGAAAGCCCGGGTAGCATCCTGAGGGAGGAATCAATACGATTCCCCTCGTTTCATCGAAAAGATGACTGACCCGGATCCGGGTCAGAGAACGCCATCGGCATTCTCCTCGCCCTCCGGGCTCAGACTTCTACGACTTGTAACGCAAGCGCTTCTTGTGGCGGTTTGCCTTCATCCGCTTCTTGCGCTTGTGCTTGTTGATTTTTGTCTTTCGACGTTTTTTCAGCGAGCCCATGTTTAACAGTGGTTGTTCGGGGGTGGACAGGAGAGATTCTCAGGAGACGATTTTGTTTAGCGGGTATTCGATGATTCCTTCCGCTCCGAGTTCCTTGAGGTCTGGCACGAGGTGTCGGACAGCGGACTCGTCGATGATGGTTTCAACCGCTACCCAGCCTTCCTCAGCAAGGGAGCTGACTGTTGGACGGCGGAGTGAGGGTAGGCGTTCCAATACCTTGGGCAAGGACTTTTCGGGGAGGTTGAGCTTCAACCCGACCTTGTCTCGTGCAGCAAGTGCAGCTTGGATCATGAGGACCATACGCTCCATTTTCTGGCGCTTCCAAGGGTTGGCAAAGGCCTCCTTGGAAGCGAAAAAGTGGGGGAAAGAGACCAGTAACTCGTCAACAATGCGGAGTTTGTTGGCTCGGAGCGATGAGCCAGTTTCGGTCACGTCGACGATGGCGTCCACGAGGTCCGGAACCTTCACCTCGGTTGCTCCCCAGGAAAATTCGATGTCCGCGGTGACTCCCTTGCTCTCCAGATAACGTTTGGTGATTCCTACGGCCTCGGTTGCGATACGTTTTCCCTCAAGATCCTCAACCTTCTTAATCGGAGAGTCCTCAGGAACCACGAGCACCCAGCGAGTCGGTCGTACAGTGGCGCGGGAATAGGGCAGCTCAGCCATATCCTCCAAGTCCGCACCGTTTTCATAGACCCAGTCATAGCCGGTAATTCCACAATCGAGAAAACCGTCATGAATATAGGATCCAATTTCCTGGGCTCGAATCATGAAGATATCCAGCTCGTCGTCGTCGGAGGATGGCCGTAATCCCCGCGATGAGGAATATACGTGGTAGCCAGCCTTTGCCAGGAGGTGGAGGGTCGGCTCCTGAAGACTGCCTTTGGGCAGTGCTATACGGAGAGTGTTCGCTGGTTCGGCCACGATAGGATCCGGTTGGGGGCGGGGGTTTTACCTGCGAACGGCGGCGAAGCAACGCAAATATGAGCTCTGCGGAACCGAGGAGGCTTTCCTTCGCACTGGCGCCGGGATCTCCGGGCGTGGCCTACACCGCTAGTGGATGGCCTGTGATTGACGGGGATTTGGCCCGACGAGGGCTTAAGAATCAGGCTTGCGACAGGGCCCAACGAACCATGGGAAGGTGCTCAGCACTCACTGAGGCGAGTATTTCGTCCCGAAATGCCTGTTCCTGAGCCTTGTAGCGCTCGATCGTTTGTTCCGTGACGGAGATTTCCCACATGCGGCGTGCGACTTCATCCAAGGGATTCTCAAGAGGTTCTGCCCCGGAGCCCTCGTTTTCAGAGGTTGAACCGCCAATAAGGGTATTTGTGCCCAGCAGGTAGGGAGAGAGTTCGTGAATTTGCCGGTCCCGGAGCTCCACAGTGGCATCTTGGTCCCCTCGGAGCTGCATGAGTTCTGGAAAGAGGGCACGAATCTTCCTCACAAGGGAGCTGAGATTCTCGGATTCTTCCCCGCTGGAGCCGAGATCGCGTACTGCTCCTGCCAGTTCGTTCTTCACCCGATCCTTCGCGACGTTGAAAGGAACTAACTTCTGGGAGTCAGATGGGGAGTCTGCGGCGGGAAAAGAGCTCATTTTTGATAAATTCTCGGGGTAAATGCTGCGAAGGAAGGCGCCAACGCAGCGGTTTTCGGTCTTACAGGAGCACTTCTAGCGTCAAAAAATTAGTTTGCGAGCTAAATTTTAACATTTTGATTTAGCCTGATAATATCAAAATGCTTGGATTAAAGGTAAATCAAAGGGGGCCTTCGGGGGGTAGCCCTAAATAAATTTAGCAAAAACTTGCCAAATGGGACTAACTTTAATAAATTTTCCTTGTGAGCGCACCCTCTCAATTTCAGCACCTCGCGGATGATCTATGGCGTTTAAGCCTGTCTGAGCTTCGGGATTTCCAAGGCGTGATTACTAAGATCATGGCTGCGAAAGAGGAGATTGCGGCTGTCTCGGAAACTTCTGCGGAGGAGCGGGATCGTGTGGCGGCGATGGAGCTGAAGGAGATTCGGGACTATCTCCAGAACGAAGATATTGCTCTTTCGGGACCTGAAGCAGTGGTTCTTGCGGCCTATTGTAAGCATCAGGAGGGATCCGAACTCCTTGATTCCAAGGGACTAAATATCTTTCTCGACTCCTACGGGCGTAAGCCTGCGAATACATCTACGGTAGTAGAAAAGCTCGGCAAGCGCTCCATGGTAGGGATCGAGGACGACGGGTTGCACTCTCACAAGAAGTTTAAGCTTACGGATATGGGACAGGATGAGGCATGGGAGATACTGCTGCGTCTTAGACGCGGAAGGGACAAGGGTCGGACTGCTCTTACCGCGGTGATTTAGGGTCGTCCTTTCCGAGGTAGGTAGGTCATCGGTTGTGATCTTACCTGACCCGATACCGACCCCGTTGCCGGCAACGGTCAGGTGAAGACCGCGGATGCGGCGGTATTACGCCTTGCACCCTTCATCGGGTTCCCCAATCCTGCGCCACCCATGAGCAAGGAGATATTGGACGAGACGAGTGGATCTTTGACCCAGGCCGCCAAGGAGGCCCGGGGGCTGGCGATCGATGCGGTGCATGCGTGTTCTTCCGGGCACCTTGGACTCCCTCTGGGATGCGCCGAAATCGGAGCAGTTCTCTTCGGTGAGACCATGCGGTATAATCCATCGGCTCCCGGCTGGCTTAATCGGGACCGATTCATTCTCTCCGCAGGCCATGGATCGATGTTCCTTTACAGTTGGTTGCACCTTTCCGGATATGATCTTTCGCTTCAAGCGGTGAAGGATTTCCGAAAACTTCACAGCGTGACGCCAGGCCACCCCGAGTATGAGGAAACTCCCGGGGTAGAGGCGACGACTGGGCCCCTGGGTCAGGGCGTAGGAAACGCGGTTGGATATGCTCTGAGCGGAAAGCGAGCCGCAGCTCGATTTAATACGCCTGGGCACACGCTCTTTGACCATCACGTGATCGCTCTTGCAGGAGACGGCTGCATGCAGGAGGGGGTTGCCCGTGAGGCCATTGCGTTTGCGGGTCACAGTGGTTTGGATAACCTCATCCTGATATACGATAGTAATGATGTGACTCTTGACGCCATGGCAGAGGTCACCCAGAGCGAGGATGCGGACTCGTATTTTGCTGCGGTCGGTTGGGATGCGGTCACCGTCGATGGGCATGACATCAGCGCGGTAGGGCAGGCTCTTCAGTCAGCGAAGGAAAATGACAATGGAAAGCCAAAGGTCATTATAGCCAAGACTCTTATCGGAAAGGGCATTCCGGAGGTGGCTGGAACAGCCGCTGGGCATGGAGAGGGAGGAGCCAAGTTTGCGGAAGCGGCCCGCGAGGGTCTCGGTTTACCCGCGGAGACCTTTTACGTTTCTGAGGAGACAAGGAAGTATTTTGCTGACCGGAATAGTGCAATGCAGGATGAATTTTCTGCGTGGGAAAAGACCTACGAAGCATGGGCTGCTGAAAATCCTAATTTGGCAGCCGAGCTTCAGGATGGAGTTTCCAAGTCCGTTCCTGATGACCTTCTCGACCAGATTCCAGAGTTTGATCCGGACCATAAGGACGCTACGAGGGGCTCAGGCGGCGTGGTAATTAATGCGGTGTCGAAGGCGGTTCCTCAACTAGTGAGTGGATCGGCTGACCTCTATGGTTCGACCAAGAATTACATTAAAGACGATACGGATTTCAGCGCCACCAATCCATCGGGGCGTAATATCTGGTTTGGTATTCGTGAGCACGCGATGGGTGCAATTTGTAATGGGATCGCCTATGATGGACTCTTCCGTGCCAGCGGGGCGACGTTTCTGGTGTTCGCGGATTATCTACGGCCTGCTATCCGGCTAGCAGGCTTGGCGGGCCTGCCGGTGACCTATATTTTCACTCACGACTCGGTGGGAGTCGGAGAGGATGGGCCAACTCATCAGCCGGTAGAAACTGTAAGTGGGTTGCGGGTAATTCCAAATCTCGACGTGATTCGTCCCGCCGACCCAGAGGAGGTGGCAGGGGCGTGGGCGGCTGCGATGCTGCGGACTGATGGCCCAACGGCTCTCATCCTGACACGTCAAGGGGTCCCGAACCTCAGCAGTGTCCCAATAGCAGAGCGTCGTGAAGGAGCTGCTCTGGGGGGATACGTGCTGCGTAGGGAGCAAGGTGCGCTTGAGACAATCATTATGGCGAGCGGTTCAGAGGTCGAACATGCTCTTGAGGCAGCGGATCGTCTCGGCGATAGCGTCAGGGTCGTCTCGATGCCTTGCCTTGAACGATTTGATCGGCAGGACGATGGATATCGTGAGTCGGTACTTCCTGAATCCTGTCAAAAGAGGGTCGCCATCGAGGCGGGGGTCACCAACCTCTGGTGGAAATACGTTGGAACAGCCGGGCATGTGATTGGCATTGACCGTTTCGGACTCAGTGCGCCAGGCAACGTTGTCATGCAGGAGCTTGGCATTACGGCAGACAAGGTGGTGGAGGCAGTCGAGAATCTCTAGGACTCTTAATTTTTCCAATACGCGGCTGGTGCCTGAGGCTCTGGGCCCAACTTGCAGAGAGGGCGAACGTTCGCGAAAGGGTTCTTGCCTCAGAGGAAGGTCCGGTGGACTCTGCAGCTCCTTGGGAGAGCCAAGGTCTCCTTGGGAAGCCCGTGGCACGGGCAGGAAATAGATGGGAAATCCGGTGAAAACCCGGAGCGGTCCCGCCACTGTGTGGCCTTTATGAAAATTGAGGGCCAAGCCAGATTGCCAGCCTGAGAAGAAGTTCAAAATGCCCGCGAGCGACGGGTTGCAGAGCAGATTATCCAGTGAAGAATACATTCATGGTGACGATGAAGGTCACCACGTACTTGTTGGGTGCCACGGTCCTGTTGGACCGGGCGCAGGGTCAGGAAATTGCGGAGATGGTGGTGGTGGCTAACCGTCTTGAAACTCCGTTGCAAGCTGTCGGCAGTGCATTAACCATCCTGGGAGGTGAGGATCTTCAGCAGCGCGGCTTCGTAACCCTCGAGAATGCGTTACATCTTATTCCCGGGACCGGAGTTGGCTCCGAGGGTGGACAGCGTGGTTCAATCTCCGCTCTGCGGATGCGGGGCACGGAGTCTGACCACACGTTGCTACGGATTGACGGGGTCAGGGTTTCAGACTCCAACATACTACCACTGAACCTGATTGGAGGAGACCCTTTGTTTGGTTACTCTTCAATCAGTGTATTGCGTGGACCCCAGAGTGCCTTGTATGGGAGCGAGGCTATTGGAGGAGTCGTGGACCTGAATACGCGTGGAGGCTCTGATGAGCCCGGGCGCCACTTATTCCTGGAGGCGGGTTCCTTTGGAAGTCTTCGGGGTGGTGGAGAGCTCCGGGGAGGTAGCGAAGGCACCCGGTGGTATATTGGCGGCAGCCGGGAACAGACTGAGAATGACCGTGCAGAAAATGATTTCAGGCAGGATCTGTTTGCCCTGCGGGTGGAACGGGATCTGGGAGCCGAGACCATCGCTGGAGTGACGGCTCGAGGTTGGTTCAGCAATCTGGTCAATCCTGGGAGCGTGGGGAGTTTTTCTGGGCCGGCGGAGGATGAGCGAGAAGCGGCTCTTCTCACGGGTTATGTGAGCCACCGGGTAAATGATCGATTAAGGAGTCACCTGACGGCAGGCCTTTATCGTGAGAAGTTCGAGGAACAGGGAGATTTTCCGTTTGCCAGTGATGCAGAGAAGGCCTCTGTCGATTTACGGAATGTCGTGAGTTGGAACGGCGAGCACGAGACTGCGATTGGAGCCGTGGCGGAGTGGACAGCGTTTCAGTCCACCGCCACGCCGGTGGATGAACAGGGCTGGAGAAATGGGTTGTATGCAAACCATCTCTGGCGGCCGACTACAAGAGCCTCCGTCTCCCTTGGGGGACGTTGGGAGAATCTCGAGAGATGGGGAGACTCTCTTACCTGGCGGGCGACGGGAAGTTGGCAGGCTCCCGGCGAGGATTTCCGTTTCCATGGGAGCTATGGGACAGGTTTTCGTGCGCCCTCCTACTTCGAGCTGTTCGGTGCGATCCCAGCTTTCAATTTTGTTGGTAATCCGGACCTCAAGGCGGAGAGCTCAAGAGGTTGGGATGCAGGGGTGGAGTGGAAGCCGTCCGAGAGCCTAATCATGGACCTTACCTGGTTTGATAACCGGATTAGAAATTTGATTGATTTCAGCCCCGCGAATATTGGCAGAGCGACAACTCGCGGCATTGAGCTGAGTGCTCAGGGAAAGATTTGTGATCATTACCTCGGATGGCGGGGGTGCTATACATGGCAGCAGGCCAGTGATGATGTCACAGGCTCCCGCCTTGTCCGAAGAGCTCGGCACCGGGCCAGCCTCGATCTTATGAGCGAGCCCGTAAAAGGGTTGTTGTTGGGAGCGGGCATGACTTACAGCGGGGGGGTTGAAGACAACGATTTCTCAGTATTTCCCTCTGTCCGAAAGGAGCTCGATAGCGTTGTCCTGCTGCGTGCCTACTGCTCGTACCAGTTGAATGACAATGTCTCACTTCACGGCAGGGTGGAGAACCTTCTGGATCGGACCTATGAGGAAATTGCCAATTATCCTGGTCGGGGGCTCGGTGTATTCGGGGGAATGCGGGTCCGCTGGTGAGCATTCACCTCCTACACCCTACCTACGGGGAGCTGCCCAGATAGAGCATTCGTGACGCAGTATCGAGAAGAGCTGAACTCTTCTCCAGAAAATCCATGCCGATAATCCCATCTACTGGTCTCCCGGAACGGTCCTTGAAGGTTCTGCGGATTGGCCCCAGAGGAGTTACTGCAACTTGGAATTCGTGCACAAGCAATCTGCCAAAAAGCAGATTATGCAGCACTGCGCTGCGGACAGAGGCGCGATCACCGGAGGCATCAATGATCTTTGAGCGCGACGCCACTGATGGAATTCCGAGGCGGTCGGCGCTTTCCGAGGCCATGACGGTTACCTCAGCCCCCGTATCAACAACCCATGTCAGCAGGTGATTTTCGTAGCGGCATTTTACTAACAGGTGCGGAAGCCGACCCGCGGTCTCAAGCGGTAATAAATGGAGACCCAGTCCATCCTGCTTGCCCAGAGCCGTTATACCTTCACGGTGGGTGTTGCCGGCTCGCGGGCCGGGAATCCACAGGGTTCCGACCCTGAGGTCTACGAGGGACCCGAGTCCATTGAGAGCGTCGATTCCCAGTTGCCCGTCGTAGCGGCTTGTAGCGGTGTTGCGCTTTGAAGGGGGCGCTAACATGAAAGGGAACGGCGTGGCGGTGACGTTACCGGCTCCCAGCGCTCCCAAGCCAACCCACGATGTTACCGGACGCCCCAGAGCTCCCCTGCTGACAACCTTAACTGATTTTTCAGGTGTTATGCCGCAGATTCTAGCAAGGTCGTAATTGAGATCGGTGCTGTTAGCCCCGGAGTCGATGAGTAAATGAACTTCCTTTCCGTTGACTCGGAAGTAGCCGGAATAGCGGGCGTCTCCCTTCGTCTTTTTTAACCGGAGCGGTTCATATCCCAGAGAGCTCAGCCGTTTTTCTCGAGCGGGGTCTGTCTGTAAGTTGGGCCGTGTCGCACATTGCGTCAGAACGGTAACGGCAAGTGCGGAGAGGAGGAGACGCTGCAGCGACCGCATGGCCTGAGTATAGTTCTTGATTTCCGAAATACGAACGACCAAACAAGAAATGTCGAGTCCTCGGTGAATCAGGAAAAGCGGACTGAGTGCTTCTTGGATAGGCGCAGAATATCACCCGGCTGGGGATTCACAATGGCATTTGGATCAGTCAGTTTTTCACCATTGAGTTGGATCGCTCCGGTAGCGATGAACTGTTTCTTCAACTCTCCATTGGACTTCGTCGCTTCAAAGCCCTCTTGATAAGCATACGAGGTGAGCTGAAGGACAGTCATGTCGCCCGGCAGGTTTCCTGTCGCGAGTTCGGGAAGATCCGAACTCGCGAGGTCTTTTTTGGAGAACCGGATTTCCCAGTCTTCCCTCGCAGCGAGACCCGCTGCTGCGCTGTGGAAGCGGGTTACGATTTGCTGCGCGAGTTGCTTCTTTGCCTCCATGGGGTGGAAGCTCTCGTCGCGTCTGATCCCCAGAAGAAGAAGGTAATAGCGATCCATGAGCGTATCTGAGATGCTCATAAGCTTGCCGAACATCTCATTTGGAGAATCTGAAACTCCTACATAATTGTCGTATGACTTCGACATCTTCTTGACCCCATCCGTGCCTTCAAGGAGAGGCATGGTCATTACGACCTGTTGAGGCATTCCTTCTTCTTTCTGCAGGTCTCGTCCAACTAGCAGGTTGAAAAGCTGATCAGTTCCCCCCAGTTCGATATCTGCCCGGACCTCGACGGAGTCCCATCCCTGCACAATGGGATACTGGACTTCGTGTAATCGGACTTCCTGCCCTTTGTCGATGCGCTTACGGAAATCGTCCCGTTGGAGCATCTGCTGCATCGTGACGCGTGAATTCAGGCGCAGAACTTTTTCAAAGTTCATGTTGCGGAACCAGTCTCCATTGAAAACGACTTCAGTCCGGGCTTCATCGAGAACCTTGAAGGCCTGAGAGGTGTAGGTCTCAGCATTCGCCATGATCGCCTCACGGCTCAGGGGTGGGCGCGTCGCGCTTCGACCAGAGGGATCTCCGATGGCGGCAGTGAAGTCGCCAATGATGAGCACTGCCTGATGGCCGAGTTCTTGAAATTGTCTCAGTTTCTCGAAAACCACAGTATGGCCCAAGTGGATGTCCGGGGAAGTGGGATCAAGGCCGAGCTTGGCTCGAAGAGGTCGCCCCTCCTTCAATTTGGACTCTAGCTCTCTGGGAGAGAGAACTTTTTCGGTGCCAGCACAAAGGGTGGCTAGGGCTTGATCAACTTCCGCCGGCATGTCTCCATGATTTCTACGCATGGTGAGCGGCTGGACAAGACAGATCCGCCATGATTAATGGTGATTATGAATGGAAAGGAGATTGAGCAGCCGCCGTCCATGTCCCCGGATGATATTGAGCCCGGGCGGCTGAGGGTCTTCGGAGTGTGCCATATCGTATTTGGTGGCCTTGGCCTGATGAATGCTGTGGGGGGGGTCGCCATGCAGTTTTTTCAACGGCTATGGACTTTCACTCCACCGAATGGGCCGGACAAGTTGCAGGAGATCCAGAACGAGATGTACCGTGACTTGACGGCATACACCTGGGTTACCATTACGATGTCCCTGATCGTTGGGGTTCTGATTCTTCGCGCTGGCATCGCACTGACAAAACGACGTCAATCTTCGTTACGGCTTTCAAATATCTATGTGCTGTCCTCACTCATTGCCAAAATTGTTAGCGTCGTCCTTTTCCTCGTGGTGGCAATGCCCGTCATAGGAGAGGCGATGACTGCGATGTTGGAGGAGTCCTCCGCCGCGTTGCCGGGATGGGTGGGAGGCCTGCAGGTCTTTATCGCGGTGATTGGCGTGATATCGTTCCTTTTCTCAATGATTTACCCCTTGTGCGCCCTCCTCATGCTCAATAAGCCTCAGGTGAGGGAATATCTGGCAAGACATGGCCGCTGATCACTTTTAGTCAGCGGTGTGCCCCGTCAGTGTTTAAGCGAGAGTCCGGCAAAAAGCAGCCGGGAGAGTGGGGCGACCGACGGGACTCGAACCCGCGACAACCTGAATCACAATCAGGGGCTCTACCAACTGAGCTACGGCCACCATCTCCGGGACCGAAAGCTGAAGGATCGGGGGAGACGATTCAAGGGCAAAGATCAAGGTTCGGGTCCGGGCGCCCGCAAAAGGAAGGAAGCAACGTCCTTTACGGCACGCCTGAGATTCCATAAGACGGTGGCGGCTCCATGGACCTGTTGACACAGAAACTCGGTTACCAGTTCAAGAATTCGTCTCTGCTCGTACAGGCGATGACTCACCCGAGCAGGGCTTCAGAACATCGGAATGAACCAGCGGATAACCAGCGGCTGGAGTTTCTCGGAGACGCCGTCATTCAAGTCATCCTGACAAAGCACCTTTATTGTAGCCTTCCAGATCGTGCAGAGGGCATCCTGACAAAAATCAGGGCGAGTCTGGTCTCGAAACAGGCCCTGGCTTCGTGTGCCCGGCGATTAGGCCTTGGGGAATACCTCCGGCTGGGTAAGGGGGAGGAAGCCAGTGGAGGGAGAGACCGTGACTCTAATCTTGCTGATGCCTTCGAATCGCTCCTCGGAGCAGTCTTCCTCGACGGGGGCCTAGCGCACGCGACCGAAGTTGCCATGCGGCTGATGGATGAGGACCTGAGCAATATTTCCGGGAGCGAAGATACCAGCAATCCCAAGGGACGCCTGCAGGAAGTGCTTCAGGCTATCCAGCGAGAGAGCCCAGTGTATCGAGTTCTCGAGGAGGAGGGACCGGATCACCTGAAGGAATTCCGGGTTGAAGTTCTCTGGAATGGCAATCCCCTTGGCAGAGGAGGTGGATCGAGCAAGAAGAATGCGGAGACTGCTGCTGCACAGGATGCTCTTGAGCGACGCAGCTGGGAAGGCTAAGGGAAGGCTCCGCCTTAATGTTGATAGAGCGTCGCCACCTGCCAAACCGGGCCTCCTGCCCGGAGCTGCCTCCGGTAGAAGAGATTCTCACTGCGTCCGCAACCGCCGTCTTTGGACGAAATTTCAACGCTAAATTCTATTACGCGTCGCTTCGTTACGCCCAGTCTCTGTGGCTTGAGGGCAAGGCTGCACAGGCGTTGTTACAGCTGAACAAGTCATTCATGGCGGACCTTTGCGAGGGTGCGGAGATTCTTGATGCCTGGCCCTTACCCTACGCGGCCAAGCGTTGGATAATGTCTCATTGCCCGGCAGAGGACTTCCTTGGAAATCCGGTTCGCCATTACCAGCACCTCGCGACCCGAATGAGTGGGGTGCGTGCAGAGCTACGCCGGTGGCGGGCATGGGGTTGCTTCCATCTGGCAGAGAAAGTGCTGAGCCCCACCAGCAGTCCCCGGGATGAAAGGCAGATTGAAATAGAACGGATTCTCGTTCCGTCCCAGGCATGTGTCATCGGTCATCTTGAAGGGCTGGGGCTGCCTGGCGAGGCAGGTTTATACGAGGAAGTCCTTGCAAGGTAGTGATGCTGCGATGAAGGAATAGAGACTTTGATTCTTGAGCCGAACGCGGTCTCGAGTTCTTATGACGTGGTCTCCTTATCTTATCTATTAATGAAAGCTCTGAGCCTTTTGCTTCCTTTCGTTTTGGTTGCCCTTGTGTGCGCGGCGAAAGTCGCAGTTCCCGGGAAGTCCTCTCATCAGCGAACAGTTCTTTCCCGTGCGTTCGTCACGGAGGGGGCGTCAATCGGAGACGTGAATAGTGATGGCCATCAGGACCTCGTCGCAGGAACTCACTGGCATGCTGGCCCTGACTTCAAAAAGAGCTATCGTTATTATCCCGGTGGCGCCGTCGACCCCAAGGGATATGCCCACAGCTCATTCCTCAGTTGGGTGCTCGACGTTAATTCGGACGGGCGCAATGATATTCTCCAGATTGCGCACGGCCCCGCCTTTCATCTCGACATCTATCTGCAGCCAGCAAAAGGAACTGAGGTAGAGGAGTGGCCAAAGCATCGTGTTGTTACCAGTTTTGGTGGAGAGTCGCCCCATTTTGTTGATGTCACCGGCGACGGAAAGCCGGAGCTGATAGGGCTCAAAAAAGATGTTTGGGGGTTTTATACTGCGGATTGGAATGAGGTGACAAAGCCATGGTCTTTTCACGCTATTTCGGGCAACACCAAGGCGGGCCACTATACCCATGGGCTTGGGGTCGGAGATCTTAATGGAGATGAGCGGCTCGATATAATCTGGAAGGAAGGTTGGTATGAATGTCCAGAAGACGCCCAGAGTGGTCAGTGGAAGTTTCATAAGTTTCAGTTCTCACCACAGGGAGGTGGGCAGATGCTGGTCTATGACGTGGACGGAGACGGAGACAATGACATCGTGACGAGCCTGTGGGCCCATGGATGGGGAATCGCCTGGTTCGAGAATGAGATGAGTGGCGGAGGGGTTTCCCTGAAAAAACACGTTATTATGCCCTCGGAAGCCAAGCCGGGAGCTGGAGGAGTCGCCTTTTCTCAACACCACTCCATGGCGCTTGGGGACTTTAATGCCGACGGCCTCACGGATTTCGTCACGGGTAAGCGCTGGTGGGCTCATGGCGGTGGAGATCCCGGAGCGGATCAGCCTTCGGTTCTTTACTGGTTCGAATTGAGGAGAAGTGAAAAACATGGGGTGGAATTTATCCCGCACCTCCTGGACACGGATTCTGGAGTAGGAACCCAAGTTGCAGTAGGCGATCTCGATGGGGACGACAAAACCGATATCGGGGTCGGGAATAAGAAGGGAGTTTACATTTTCCGGACCCGCTAGCTCAGGGCTCCGTGGCGCTTCGTAGCGGGCGCGAGGCTTGGATAGAGCGGGGTGCTCCAGAGAATTCCCGGCAAACCAAGAGTTTCCGGTGCGGGTAACGCTTAACGGAAACACGGATGTGGGATTGCCTCTGGTCAGGCAGACGCCTTAGGATGAGGCGTCATTGAGTCATTCCTAAGCCCATGAGCTATTTCAAAAGTTGCAAAGTCCTGAGGGGTGTTAGTGCCCTGCTTTTTTCCGCGGGGATAACGATT
>Ga0115012_10000672_pt1 | contig 19511 bp, 16 predicted proteins | sample TroAtlMetagenome_FD_88706 | JGI IMG/M metagenome (GOLD analysis project Ga0115012, IMG submission 88706) | Marine eukaryotic phytoplankton communities from Atlantic Ocean - Tropical Atlantic ANT10 Metagenome | ecosystem: Environmental > Aquatic > Marine > Oceanic | place: Tropical Atlantic...
GGTGTGCCATTGAGGACAGCAAAGACCATCGCGAGCGCGACCAGACCGAAGAAGACATGGTTCACAGTGGTACCTCAGCGAGTGGACACACAGAAACAGAGAAGCACCCATAACGCGCGCGCCATGACCTCCGGATTCTGGTCGTCGAGCGGGAGCGGACCGAGGTCCACCGACTCGATGGGAGCCCAGCCGCTGGGAGGGACGGGCGGATCTGGAAAGCACTGAGTGCTGGCATCGACGAAGGACGGTCCAGAATCAGAGACGGCCATATAGAGCGTGCGTCTGTTGAGTTCAGTGTCAAAAGCAGGGTGCTGGAAATTCTCATCCATCCAGGTCTTGTTGTCAGGTCCCTGAATCTCACCTCCAAGACTCACCACGGCGAGGACGCGGTCGCGAATCAGCGGCTCACCATGCAGCACCCGCGTCACCTCATTCACCACATCACCATGGGTCAAGATGACCAAGCGCTGGTGGTCATGTTCGAGCGGGGCGCGCAGCCCATCGGCAGACACCTCTTCGACAGCAATGATGGCCCCGTGTGGAACCGCCTCTGTCAGCGCTTGGGTCTCCATTCCGATCACAGCCACCACCACATCATGCATCCGTCGAGCGATGGCACGCTGGACTTCAGCGTCCCAGTTGGCGATGTCTGTCCAGGTGACACGCGGCGGCATCGCCCGAGCGGGCGCATACGCCGGTCCGAGCAACTCTGGGTCTGACATGAGCGCATCCTGAGCCGCTTCTGACTGCCTGAACATGAACTCGGCGCGAGCCTGCGGTTGGTCGATGCCACAGAGGCTCTCGACCAGCGCCTGCTCACCGGGGAGAGCTGGAACGGGAATGGTGGATAGCGAGGGCCGATGAATCTTGTCGTAGGCCGCTCGACCTGCGGGGTGGAATGGAACCACGGCGAGACGGGTCCACCAGGCCTCCTGATTGCCACCGGCCTGTTCGACCTGACCACGAATGCACGTCGCAAGGGCAGTCTTCCAGAGCCGCTCCCAGTCCAGTTCAGGAGAGGAACGGACACTCAACCACGTGGCCGCCATGGCCAGGGCCAACACGAGCAGTTCAACCACGCTCTCCACACTTACATCCTCGCCCCTGGTGGGCACAGGTACAGTGTAATCAGATCAGCGACGAGGCGTAGGGCGGACGGGGCGCGTACGCACCGGCACAGGCTCAGGGGGCACAGGCACCAGGCCGGCCAACTGATCAACGACGCCTTCGACCCACTGGGCCAACTTATCGCGCCATCCTCTTTGCCGTGGCTTGGTCACAACCCGCCTCCTTCTGACAGTATATGCACGGAACAAACCCTCCTGTCCTTAAGAACTGTGTTGTTTTTCTATTCATTCCCTGCCTCTCGATGGATTCTCCCCGCGATCCTGCTGCTCTTCGTGCTCCTGGGTTGTGTGGGCATCACCAACATGGGCATCGTCGGAGAGGTGGCGTGGGGCTGGATGTCGGCTGATCCCGTGGCGCACCATGCCATCCCGCTCGAGACAAACACCTGGGGTCCGCTCGAGGCATCGAGCACGCGACCCATGTCGACGGCTGTTGTTGCTGGGGCGCACTGGCCCCTGGCCATCAACATCTACACCGGTGGGTGGGCAGACTGGCCCGCCCGAGCGCTGTCCCCGCTTGGGTTCGAGGCGACACGCTGGCTCTTCCTTCTGGGTGGCGCAGTGTTCATCGGGCTGGTTCACCGATTCCTCCGAATCCACGCCACACTCACCGCCGCACGAATCACAGCGCTTCTACTGGCTACCGACTGGACCTTCGTCTTCTTCCGACGTGCCCTCGGCGGGACCGAGCTGATGCTGCACGCGGCGACCCTGCTCTGCCTGTGGTCGCTTTGGAGCCGACGGTGGGCTGGAGGTCGTCATGGTCTGACCGCACTCGCACTCGGTGTCGGTATCGGTCTGAGCGCCAAGCTCACCTTTGTCCTCACACTGGTCGCCCTGCTGCTCACAGCGTGGTTCATGCGATGGGACAAGCCCCGGCTGAAGCCCCCACTTCCGACTCGATTGAGCCCTGTGGTCTGGGCCATGCTCATCCCCATGCTGCCTCTCATCATCGCCTGGTGTCACTTGGCGCTGGCCGACCTGCCTTCCGTGGCATCTCACGACCACCTCGGAACCCAACTGGATCGACTCACGGCCACAATGACCGGCGGACCTCGACCAAGCAGAGAATCCCTCGCGGCACTGCTGGCTTGGCTGGGGGACGGCAGCAGCTTCTTGGGTGCGGCGTGGGGCGCAGACACGCAGCCATGGTTCTCGCCCCTTAGGACCCTGGGCTGGCTTGTCGTCCTGCTTGGCTCCATGGTCGCCTGGCGAAATCGAGATCCCACGCCGCGGCTGGCACTCACGCGCTTCTGCTCAATCTTCGTGGTCCTCCAGGTCGCTTTCACTTGGGGTGTCGCGAGGGATCTCCATCACCTGGTCATCGCCACTCCATCACTGATGATCCTGGCCGGCTTGAGCATTGACGCCTGGTCGTCCCTATTTGGCGCCCGGGTCAGCCTGAAGCGTGGCCTCATGGCACTCATTTGCTGCACTCCGTGGGTGACCCAAGGAATCCACAGCATCTCAAAAACCGACGATCTGCTCGACACCATTCCTCGCCCGACAGTATCGATGAGCGGACAAGAGTCAGTGATTGAGCTCGTGAGACACGCCTCAGCCTCGCGCGTTCTGACCATGGACTATGAGTCTGCAGGAGCTCTGGACATCCTGGCGCCCGACGTGCAGTTCGAGCACGCTTGGACTCAGGTGCTGACGGACCGTCAGACCGCCCTCAGGGAGGTCCTGACTCAAGCCGCCGGTGGGCATCTGCTGATCATCCCACAGGCGCCATCCTGGACCTACAATCTCAAGCCTCGGGCAGCGGACCTCGAACGGGCCGCGGCACAGGTCGGTGTCGCGATGGAGGAGGTCGGTCGTCTACACGACGATGCCGCGGTCCTCTACGCTGTGGGTTCACAAACGGATCAACCCTAGCGCCTTGCCAGGGCGTTCCCGAGGAGCGCGTCCAATCGCGCCACATCGCTTCCAAACGCATCACGTTCTCCTGGTGAAATGGACCGTGTCGTGGTCCCGTGGAAATCAACGGGATCGAGCACCCGTCGGCCCTTGTTGAGCTGGTAGTGCAGGTGCGGTGCAGTGCTGCGACCGGTATTGCCGCTCTCTCCAAGGCTCGCTCCAGCAGCCACACGCTGACCGGCCTTCACGCTCGCCTTCGCGAGATGCAGATACTTGGCAAGCGTGCCGTCGGAGAACTTGACCTCGACGCAGTACCCGTTCGCACGGGTGTTCCAATTCGTCCGAGTCACAGTGCCTGATCGGGTCGCCAGTATCGGGGTTCCCACCGGTGCCTTAAAGTCCATCCCAGCATGAGTGGGACGGTCCTTCAGCAGCGACGTGACCATCTGGTAGTCGGTCAGCGGAGACTCTTTGAGTCGTCGGGAAATCTCCGAACCGTCCTTCTGCCAGTAGCTCGGGAAGTCATCACTTCGCCGCTGATATTGATAAGCAGTCAGTGTCTTTCCGAGCTTCCCTGACTGAAGAGAAGCCACCGGAATCTCGGGGTTTCCATCCTCACCGTGACGCCAAGCCAAGCGAATGCGATCTCCTTTTCGGAGGTCCCTGCGCAGGTCGATGTCCCAGTGGAAGATGCGTGAGAACACCGCGCTCAGTGCGGCACCATTTTTCGGGTCAGCCTTGCCAAAGGTCCGCGCCAGAGAATGCGAGACTTCGGCATCCATGATGTTCCAGTCCGGGTCGCTCATCGCGACGTCGGCTTGGACCGGAACCCGACTCTCGGGAGCGGGCGCCATGGAAGCAGGGACCACTTCCACGGGAACCGAGACGCCCTCAGCGGGGGTCGGGGTTGGATCAGCAGTGCCAATGGGTGTGTCTACCTCACCGACCTCCAGCGCCGGACGAGCCGGAGGGGGACGATTGGTGACCATGTACAGATTCAGCGAGAGCGAGGTGGTCAGCAGGCCGTAGAGCAGCCAGGGCCGACCCGAGGGGATGTGGGTCATATTGGGGGATGTTGGTGAGGGTGCAGGGGGGGGATACTCAGCCTCACAATTTTCTCTATGCTTGTCAAGTAGTTGTCTTGAAATCACATTAACCCTGGATCGAAAAACCAGATCAAAGGCTGTTTTTTTAGAATTTCAATAAAATTTTATTTTCTATAAAAAAAGCCTACAGGTGCCCCTCTTCGTTCCGATTCTTTGTGTGCGGTCTAGTGTGCTACTGGAGGAAGAACCGCAGGCGTGAGAGATTGCTGGGGTGTGGTCCAATTGGCAGGACGCCCGGCTGTTACCCGGGAAGGTGCTGGTTCGAACCCAGCTGCCCCAGCCACTCTCCGCCACTCCAGAAGTTGCAGAACAAATCTTGAACGATGCCTGCTAAATCCCGAGGAGCAGGCCGGTCCACCTGGGTAGGAGGGCCGGCCTCTTTTTTTTGGCTACCGCACCACAGACATGTGGGTCACGAAGTAGCCCTCGTCGCTGAAGGGGTCGACCCGCTGTGCTGTGCTCCCGACGTAGGCCTTACCAAAAACGTCCATCACATTGCCGGTGAGCGTTGCTCCTGGCAGTCGACCTGTGAGCCTGCCCTCTCCATCGACACCGAGGAGAACCTGTGCGGGCAATGCCAAGTCACCGGCGCGCGTGCAATCACCCCCGGCAACAAACCAAACCAGGATGCCGCCATCCGGGCCCAACAAATCGACGAGTGTGTCTGCAGTTGGAAGCGCCGCCAGGTGTCCAAATCCGCTGCTGGGCAGCTGACCTGCACCCCCTACAGCCGTTCCCGTCCCAGGGAGTCCGTAGCGCAGTGCGTCCCGTTTGTTGGCAGCGAGCGCAGTGAGCGCACCATCTTGAATGATCGGCAGATTGAGGGGGTCTCGAATGACCCCTTCCATATCGAACGGGCAGACCCTTGCCATGCTGGGATCACGGACCTCAACAACAGATAAATCTGTCGACAGGTGAGACGTTCCGTCTCCGACCTTGCCGTCAAAGAAGCTGGCACCTTGTGCGTAAGTCCGCCCCAAGAGATCAGATCGAAACAGACTCATCAGCGGACCGCCAGCCATCCCATTGAGGCCTGGAAAGATGACCCGCTGTCGCCCCGACTGCCCCTCAGCCTCCCGCCCAAAGGCCGAGAGGTGGTCTTGAAAGAGCCGCAACACCTCGTCGACCTGTACAGCCGAGGCTTCCGTCGCGACGAAGGTATCGATGATGTTGCCTGAGCCCTTCTCCTTCGCAATGAATGCCAAGGTCGTCGTGTCGCGGCTGTAGCTGAGCTCAAGGCCGTCATCCGACTGGATTTGCCACTCCAGATGTTTCTGCTCAACACCGTGAGAGAACACGAACTCAGGATGATGCTCACACAGAGGCTGCAAGATGGACTCTGTGAGTCGAACCAACTCATCTTCCGTCCTGCGCTCACCGCTGTGGGCGGCCGACAGCGTCCGTTCGGGCTCCGGCTCCACCGTGTAGGGCACCTCGAACACAAGCGCATCCTTGGCCCGCCGAGTGAGTGCATCGAGGCTCACCGGCCCCACCGCACTGGCAAGGCCCACATGCCCGTTCTCGATAAAGCGAACAGCCGTCTCGGTTTCCGACTGGGCTCGAATGGATGCCACGGCGGAGTTCACGACCCCAATTTTGGTGGCTTCTGAGCGAACAGTGATGACGTCTCGGTGACTCATGCCAGGTTCATCCTCCGCACGCGGACGTGAGGACCACCGAACCCGACAGAGAGCGGCCACTGCTCCATCTTGCCGCAGCCGCCACCGACCAAGAAGGGCACCTCTACCTCATCGCTCAAGCCATCGATCTCACCCATGGTCTCAAACACAGTGCCCGTCATCACGGCTATCCGTACCGGCTCGCCGAGTTGACCGTCTCGAATACGCCAACACAAGCCCGGCGCGATGGTGAAGGTGCTCATTCCGCTCCCATGCTTCACCGTCTCGATGAAGTAGCCATCCTCTACAGCTGCGAAGAGTTCATCCTTGGAGAGCTCGCCAGGTGAGAACGTGGTGTTCGTCATCCGGACGATGGGCTCGAAGCGAAACGAGATCGCGCGCGCATTGCCAGTGGGCGCCTCACCGAGTGCTGCAGCCGTCATGCTGCTGTGAAGCCGACCTGACAACATTCCATCCTTGATGAGGTGCGTGGTCTGGGTGGACTGACCCTCGTCATCGTATGGCATGTATCCAGACCCAAAGCCCTGACCGCCGTCGGTAATTGAGACGCCATCGGCCGCCACGCGGGTGCCGATCTTCCACTCCTCCATCATCGCCGGATCACCAAGCATGAAGTCAGCCTCAGACTTGTGACCGAATGACTCGTGGGCGAAGATCCCTGCCGCTTCGGGCGCGAGAATGACCGTCGCTGGACCCGGCTCAATTGGGACGGCGTCGGCAGCAAAACGCTCACACTTGTCCAGATGCATGTTCAGCGAATTCAGCGCAGACTCTTTCCCTGCGAGCAGCGTACTGAAGTGATGGTCAGCGATGCGAAAGGTCTCCGAGACGGCGTCGGCGCCCTCTCCCAAAGAAAAACTCAGGATGACCCCACCCTCTTGGTAGTCGTGGTGAACATCTGCACCCTTGGAGGACATGAAGCGTCGCTCGCGGTGCTGATCGATCCAGCGGGCTCCCCATGTCTTGATGGATGGACGTCCGAGCGGACCAAGAAAATCCCTGAGAAGCCCGAGCTTGTCCTGAAGCGGGACCTGATCGATGCGATCGCCCTCAAAGGCGAGACGCTGATCCTGGTGTACCTCGAGATGCTCGACACCCGAGGGTCCGTGGCCAGTGGGCGCCGCCTCGCTGGCCGCCAAGCGAGAGAGAATACTCGGAATCTCCGGTAGGTCAGTCGTCGATGCGATGAGCCATGAGCCGTTCTTGTGTACCCGTATGAGTGCACCAACTTCTACGGTGCTCTGTACGTCCTCAAGGACCCCATCCCTGAGCATGATTCGGTGCTCGATCGTCCGCTCCAGGCGCACGTCGGCATACACCTCAGTGGGAAATTTCACATCGACATCGGCGAGGGGGTGGTTGGCCTGCATCACCGGCCACTAACACAGCCGCCTATCGGTCGAAGGTGCCCTCGCGAATCATACGATCGAGGGCGTCGGTGACCGACGGCTGACGCGTAAGGCGCGCGTCGAAACGAGCACGCTCGCGCGCGATGCGGTCGTTGCGTGGAGCGATGGGCGGCGAGATCTTCCGGACGGCCAATGCATCCTGGAGTGAACCCTCGATCGCTTCATCAAAGGACGCCTTGGTCGCGACGCTGTATACGACTTCACTGTGACCAATCCGACCTTGCGCCCTCAGCCGCATGTACAGGAACAGCTCTACTGGAAGGTCTGAGGACTGTCCGATTCTGGCCAGCGCTGCCCGTCGGAACATGGCCCCGGCTTGCCAGAAGGGTGTCGGCGCCTCTTCTGCCTTATCCGGGCTCGCTTCCGCGACCAGGCATCCATCATCATCAACCAAGACAATGTTCGACGTGACCATGTCGATGTGGCGATTCAGAGAGAGGTCAGCCCGCTGGCGGGACAGCCGAGTGGGCAAGCTGCGCACACCTGGGAGGCTGATCGCGATGAGCGCCGCGGATGTCTGCCGCAGGCCCGAGTGAATCGCATCGCCCAACGATGCTTCAGCACCCACTGCGACGACAGTCACACCCTCGATCGCACCCAGCCCACTCTCGGTGCGATCAAGCACAACGATGTGGGGCTGAACGTCTCGCTGGCGCTGGAGATCAGCGAGATTCAGCGGGAGACTACGCCAAGTTGTGTCATCCACAGGGATGATCACAGCGACCGTGTTGGTGATGGTATCAGTCATGGTACCCGCTGCATCGGGCACCACGTCCCGCGCTTTAGGGCTTTTCAGGGGAGACCACGTTTTGATCGATCCACTCCAGATACCCCGAGTGTCCATCCGTCACTGGTAGGGCGATGACCTCTGGGCAGTCATAGGGATGACGCTCCACCACCATCGCCTTGACACCTGCGAGCGCCGCGGCCGTGGTCTTCAGGATCAGCAGATGCTCTGCGTCATCACAGATCTTTCCTTCCCACCGATAGATGCTGCGGACACCCGAAATGAGATTCCCGCAGGCCACAAGGTCGGCCTCCAGGAGGGTCGTCACTAGCGACACACCCACGGCTTCATCTGGAACGGTGACAAGGACTACGCGCGCATCAGTCATCCAACCTCCAAGCCAAACTGGCTGCGTATAGGCCATAATCTCACCGAGGATGTACCGTGCAGAGAACCATGACTTTGTTGACGCTGTTGATTGCGGGCTGTGACGACACCAAGGGAACCCAAACTCCCTTCGAGGAACAGAGCTGTGCGGTGAAGGTCTCCTTCACTTTTCCCGATGGCTCACGGGCCGAGTACGACGAGTGTAAGGAAGTGCTGCTGGATGCCACCTATGAGTTTGATCCAGACACACCTCCCGAGGTCCGAAGCTACAAGCTTCAGTTTACGGGAACGGACGACCCAGACTTCGAGTGCTGGCTGATCGTCACGAGCCATGGCATCTGTGGACCGGGTCGCTACGGCGTGGGGACCGGCCAAAGCACCAGTGTCGAGTTTGCCACTTACGACTGTGCTGGGGTTGGAGACGAGTTCGAGGGCCGATTCCGGGCCTCCTCGGGCCTGCACCTGATCGACACGGTCGATGCTGGCGATGAGGTCGGTAACTTTGAGAATGAGGACCTCTTCACAACCTTCAAGGGAAACCTCGAAGCCGAGACGAGCAATGGCATCGTGGTGCAGCTGAGCAACTACGCGGTTCAGGCCTACATCCGTGGGACAGATGCCGAGGAAGCAGACTGCATGCCCGCCGACTGATCAGCGGTCGGCTTTGGACCCGCCGAGACACTGGGGTGACACGGCCGCGCCCCCTCCTTGCGCCGCCCACTCTGCAGGTGTGATCGTCTTCAGCGCCAGCGCATGTACACGGCCTGCGAGCTCTTCTTTCAACACGGCGTAGACCGCCTGATGCCGAGCAACGAGCCGCTTGCCGTCGAATGCATCAGCCACCACGAACACGTTGAAGTGAGACTCCGCACCCTCGGGAACGTTGTGCATATGGGACTCATCTTTGACGACGAGGTGGGTGGGCGTGAGGGCCTGCCCGAGCTTGGTTTCAATGGTTTGCTTCATGCTCATGGGCTCGGTGTACCACGATCGGGATCCAAACGAAAATCGGGGGTGCTGAAAACCAGCACCCCCGAAACCCAACCCAAATGAACAGGAAGACCTGTCTCCCCACCTATTGGGGAGGCCGCGGGGTGGCCCCCGCTTGCTCGACCGGATTTTAAGCACCAGATTTCGACGAAAAGGGGGTGAAGCCACCTGTCACCTGCTCGTCACCTTCGACCCCTTAGTCACCGAACCGTCACCATGATCGGTTACACAAAAGAGGTACTGTGTCTTCGTCAAGCGGGCGCATTTACTAATAATGGGTCCGTCATCCGAACCGAGGAACCGATAATGCGTCACGTTCTCCACATCGCTTTCGCCGCCCTGCTGACCGCTTGCATCGCCAAGCCCCCTGCCGATCCCACGACGGGCGTCTGGGACGGTACGCAGCCTGACGGCAACCCCGGCAGCGAGGCGTGGGGCGCTGAAGACATCACGTGCACGGACCACGGTGACTGCAACACTGGAGAGAGCTGCCTGAATGAGGTCTGCCAACCAGCCCAGTGTCAGGGCGGCCTCGCGGAGTCCAAGGCACCCATCGGGTCGACATACACCTTCTTCGCGGACAACGAAATCGGCATCGCCGACCGTCAGAGCTACGACGGCGGCTACTGGGTCGACACCTACAGCCCCTACGCCACCACCACGGACTACGATGGCTCGACCGAGATCTCGCCCACCGCATTGGTGGATGTCAGTGGTGGACGCTTTATGAAGGGCGACAAGCGGGCCCAGTACGTGGCCGCGATCGAGGGCCGAAGCGCCTTCGGATTCAGCACCACCAGTGGCTCCCGCGCAGATGATGTTGAGTGGATGACCCTCGCCTTCCAGCCCGCTGCACTCGACGTGGGTGACACCGACGCCGATGGTCTCGATGAGGTTGTCGTGGTGTCCTTCGACGGCAAGATCAGCAACTGTCACCTGGATACCGCAAGCTGTGAGTCATGGTCCTTCGACGATGACATCGACATGGACTTGATCGACGTGGCCGCCGGCGACATCGACGGTGACGCTGTAGACGAGATCGTCGCGCTGATTGAGCTCGGGGGTGACACCCTCGTTTACGTCATGAACCAAGACCACGAAGGCAAAGACCAGCCGCTGACCTACCAGGGCTTCGTGGATGACGCGATTCGCCTGGACGTCGGTGACCTCGATGGTGACCGGGTGGCAGAAATCGCTGTCCTCAAGGACGTCAACAGCATTCCGCTCTGGGGTGAGAATGACGCGATCGAGGTCTACACTGTCGTTGCCTCCTCGTCAGACGACGAAGTGGGCGAGCTCTCCCTCATCGCTGAAACAGAGACGGACGACCTGAAGGATCTCGAAGACATCGAGATCGCCGACACCGACGCCGACATGATCGCGGAAATGTTCGTGGTCGACAGCACACGACGCCTCGCCGCCTTCGATATGGACTACGGCAACATCTACGAGCGCTTCAATCAGTCGCTCAGTGTCGCCTCAGAGCCCTTCCGCCTGGCGCTGGCCGATACAGACGGAGACTCGCCACAGGCCACCCTGGTCGACGATGAGCCCATTCTGGCCAAGGGTGCGCCCATCCCATCAGCCATGATCCTGATGCCTCCGTACGATGCCGACCACTCAAAGAGCCCGTCGAGTTCATTCTACGGATCAAGCGAGTCCACCTCAGAGAACTTCACCGACACGGTCTCTCTGGGCATGTCGGTCGACATCGGCGTGAAGGCCAGCTTCATGGAGATCTTTGGCGCATCCTACGGCAACTCGCTCGGTTGGCGCGTCAGGCAGACCTACGGCGAAGGCTTCAATACCAGTGTGGGCGAGCGCTTCGGCATGAGCGCAGACCCCGAGATGTACGGTCCCTACCACGGTGCCGTCGTCCTCTACTGGGGCTGCTTCGACACCTACACCTACGAAATTGATGACCCCAACGGTCTGGCGGCAGACATGGACGGTGAAAACTTCATCGTCACTGTTCCTGTGGGTGGCTCAACCAGCGTCTGGTCACTCGCGCGCTACAACGCCATGGCCCAAGCGCTCGGTACGCTGCCCGTACTCGAGGTGCCCTACGCAGTCGGCAATGTGGACGACTACCCGTCCACACCTGAGCGGATCGATGGCTCTCCGATTCCTGAAGAGGACATGGTCTTCAAGGATCCAAACTGGTACACAGCGCCCGATGTTGGCAGCGTCTCTTACCGGTCACAGTTCAGCTCGAATCAGTCGACTTCGACCTCATTCGACACATCCATTGGCACCTCAGCTGGTGTGACAGCAGCTGGTATCCAGGTCGGTATTGGCGCCGAATACGGCTGGGGTGAAGGCTACAGACTCTCTCTCGGCACCGCAGCAATGTTCTCCGGGCGGGTGGCCGCTGTGCCGGACAACCCAAGCACGCCGGAGGATGAGTACAACCTGTACGCCTTCCGCTTCGCGCCGGTTGTCTACCGTCACTGGTACACCAACCCCATGGGTGATGATGCAGCACTCTTCGTGATGACCTACGCGGCTGAGCGATAGGGCCATGCGCTCCATCATCTTCTTGTCGCTCCTCGGGAGCGCCGGCTGTAAGTCCGGGACGCTGGAATCCGGCGAGTGGGGAACACTGCGCTACTTCGGCGAGTTGGGCGGCGTGGTCCCTGTTCGAGAATCGGACGGAGACCTCCAGGAACCATTGGTGCTCCTGCCACCTGTGACGGACCGTGATGGACACATCTACATCCTCCACGAGCAGATCACGAAGGATGCCGTGGTCTATGTCGGCGATCCCTACGGTGGCTGGAGTCGAGGCTGCCCCCCGGGCGAGGATCCCCTCCCCAATGCGACACAGTCCGATCCCCACGTCCATGGCTTTCTCGGCACGTCCCAGGACATGGCCTGGTTCTGGGCGGGAGATGCCTTGGTCCAGGTCTCAGGTACGACCGGCGAGTGTAAGCAGGTCATCGACAAAGACCCCCTCACGCTGACCGATCTCCGCGTGGTCGCCGCCACGCCCTATGTTCACGAGACACCGGCCCGGCGAACAGTCAATGCATGGGTCCTTGGTAGCAACGATGCCCTGAGGCGGAACCCCCCTTTCCAGGTTGTCGTTGATCTCGATCTCCGTCGCTATGTCAGCTACACGAGCTTCCAACCTGACGATGCGACCTGCGTCGATATCTTGGGCGTGGGAGCAAACCCAGACTCAGAGGAAAGTGTCGTCGTCGTCGCCTACAACTACGACGGACAGCGACGTCATCAAGCCCGCTTCCTCGATCCTGAGGGTCGAACCATCGCGCGTGCCGAACTCAACATGGGCACTGACGACATCTACGTGTGCGACGCCAATGATCCTGAGCCAACGCCTGAGCCAAAGGTCATAGGGCAAATTCAAGCAAACGATCTCGGCGTTTATGCTGGTCTGCTGAGTGATGGAACACTCCTCACCTTCAACGCCGGCGGCGGAGAAGCCAAGACGCTGCCTGACTTCGAGGTCGAGGGCATGATCCATGTCGATGGCGACCTGTTCGTTACGGGAACGCTCGAGGGCAGACCGATTGCGGCAGAGATTCGCGGCACAGGAGAGATCAGCAATGCGGTTCGCTGGAAAGCCAGTGAACGGGCTGCTGCTGGACTTCAAGCCAACGTCGACGTTCTGGATGAGCGCTACAGTCCCGCAGAGCCCTTGAAGTGGCAGAACCCCGAGACGGCCATCGGAAGCTGGCCCTTCCTGACTCCCTATCGAATCGACACCTACGCGATCGAGACGACTGGCTGGCTTGTGGCGGGTCCGACCTTCGAGTCCACCAACATTCGTACCGCGGTCGCCTTTGGGCCCGTGGGCCTGACGGTGCCCTGATGCGCATGCTCCTCTCTCTACTCCTGAGCCCCTTGCTGACGGCGAGTGCCGCAGCAGCCGACAACAAGAAGGCTGCCCTCATACGCACCCACGGCTACGTCTCGCCGCAGTTCCAGGCGGTCTGGCGGCCAGACGCACGACCCGTCGACCAGAGCCGGATCGGTATGACCAAGTCCAAGGCGGGCCTCATCTTCGATGGCAAGGTCTCCGCACGCTGGGGCTTTAAGATCCACTTCGTGGTTGGTGGTGAGACCTTCAGTGCCCTCACGAATGCCCGGCCGGTTGACGAGAACAATGATGGCTCCACAGACTCCGTTCACACAGAGTCGCAAGAGGCCATGAGCGACATGGTGGTCGAGTCCACAGTCACCTATCGTCCGATTCGAGAACTCCAGGTCCAGCTCGGCCGCATGCGGATACCATTCACAAGTCAGGCACAAAGTGCAAATACAGACCTGATGTTCCCGGAACGATCCGGACCCAATCAAGCCTTCATCAAAGGCTCCGATATGGGTGCCATGGTCAAGACCAGCCTGTTTGACGGGCGCATGAAGGGCTCGGTCGGCGTATTCAATGGAACGTCCACAAATGCGCTGAAGACGTCCAGACAGGGTGTGCTCTACACAGCACGAGCCGATGTAAACCCTCTGGGAGACTTCGGCTTTTCAGAGACCTCAGAGTGGGCGGGGCCCTTCCTGGTGGGTCTGGGTGCCGGTGCGATTTACAACCCGTACACGGCATACGACGGTGCAGGCTACGCGACCGTCTCAGTCACAGACACCCGCTACAGCGCTGGCGGAAGAATGTCCTTCTACGGCCTGTATGTGGTGGCGGAATACCTCAGTCGCCAGCAGCTGGACAGCATGTCTGCCCGTCCCGTCTGGGGCTCAGGGTGGTACGGCCAAGCGGGCTGGCATCTGCCCATGGGGCTGGAGCCAATGTTTCGAATGGGGAGCGCGACCATCGACGAGTCTTTCGATCCACAGACCACGCGATGGATCGACATGGGGCTGAACTATTACCCCGCACTCAAGGCCAAGCGCGCGGACCAGGTGAAGGTCACCCTGCACTACCTCAGCGAGCACCGCATCGACGAGGACGAGCGCGCCCAGGGCATCAGCAGTCGGGTTCAGGTCAGCTTCTGATCAGTTTGTAGATGCCGACTGGCTGGCCTGTGTACCGATGGTCCGCTGAGCATCCTCCGTGCCGTCCATCCGAACACCCACGTACCGCTTCCGCGTCTGGCGTCGACACTCAGTCTCCGGGCCTTCACAAGAGTCAGCAGTGCAGTCGATCTCTCGGTAGTCAGAGGTGCCAGAGAGATCCTTTCCGTCGAGCTCACCCTCGATCTCTTCATTCCACTGAAAGTAAGAAGAGTCGTCACTCTGCCCGAAGGTCGCCTCCACGGAGAACGATTCACCGGAGGTCTCACCCACCCACTCTTGGGTGCCGTTGGTGAGCACCAAGGCGCCGCCTGAGGTGGTGTAGATGTCAATCCACTCGTATTCATCGCCTTGGTAGGTCGTCGACTCCGTCGCATCGTTGCAGATGTCACCAGAGATCCTCATCACACTGCTGCGGTCCCATTGGAACAACCACGTGCCTGCAAAGTCAGATGAGCAGCCTGTATTGGTGAGCAGGCCAAGCAGGCACAAGTGGGCGAGAGAGCGAGACATGTTTTCCTCCAGATCCTGTGGCAGGGAGTGGAGGGTAGCTCGGGACATCCAGATTCGTCGATCATCCTTTGGTCAAGAAGTGGTAGCGTTTCAGTCTGATTCGATATTTTAGGCGTTCAACAGGGGATTCCGGATGAAGCTCTACACCAAGATTTTGATCGGGATGCTCGTGGGTGTTGTGTTCGGACTCCTTTTGGGACCAAACTCCAGCCTGCTTCCAAACGACGGCGTCAGGCTGGGCGTAGACGCAGTGGTTCGAGACGCGCCGGATGGAGAGCAACAACCGCTGGCAAAGGGCCTGAGAGACGCCCGAGTGAAGCGGACACAGGGCGAGTGGCTCCAGATCGAGTACACGCTCAATCCTGCCCATCTGCTGAGACTGAAGTCAGACGGTATCAAGGCCGCAGAGACAGTGTCCACCGACGACGCCATGCAGGGTTGGGTCAAAGAGGAGGTTCCCAAGGTGCTGCGATACGCACCGATCGGCCAGACCATTGTGGACTGCACGGAGTGGATAGGGCGCCTCTTTCTGGCGATGATCAAGATGGTCGTCGTCCCCCTGGTCTTCTTCTCGTTGGTGGTCGGAATCGCCTCTCTTGGGGATGTCCGAAAGCTGGGACGCATGGGCGGTCGGACACTCGGATTCTTCATGGGAACCACCGTGGCCGCCCTGACCATCGGTGTGGGTCTTGCGAACCTGATTCGTCCCGGTGAACTCCTGAGTGAGGCGGATCGAGACATCCTCTTGAGCTCGTACGCCGGAAGCACATCGAGCACATTGGCCAATGCAGCTGACGCACCCAGCTTCGCCGACCAGCTCATCTCGGTAGTCCCTACAAACCCGATTGCTGCACTCGCCGCCGGAGACATGCTTCAGGTGATCTTCTTCGCCATGATGCTGGGTGTTGCACTGACATTCCTGAAAGACAACCGAGCCGACATGGTGGTTGATCTCTTCGATCGTCTGAACGAGGCGATGGTCATGCTGGTCCACATCGCCATGAAGATCGCACCATTTGGCGTCGGAGCCCTGCTCTTCAAAGTGGTGGGCAACACGGGAATCAGTGTGTTGTTTGCCCTCAGTGTGTACGCGCTTGTGGTCCTTGCTGGGCTGCTCCTTCACCTGGTGCTCACCTATGGCACCGTCGTCCGACTCTCGGCCAAGCTGCCCTTCCTGGCCTTCCTGGGTGCCATCAAGGAAGCCATGGTGGTGGCGTTCTCGACCTCAAGCTCGTCGGCCACCCTTCCGGTGACCAAGGAGTGTTGCGAAGACAACCTCAACGTCGGTCCGGAGACCACCTCTTTTGTTCTCCCGCTGGGTGCCACAGTCAACATGGATGGCACCGCCCTGTACCAAGGCGTGGCGGCCATCTTTATCGCCCAGATCTACGGCATGGACCTGAGCATGGGTGACCAAGTCACCATCGTGGTGTCCGCAACCTTAGCGAGCGTGGGCGCAGCCGGTGTACCGGGCGCCGGGATGATCACGCTCGCGATGGTGCTGACCGCCATCGGCGTACCGACCGAGGGACTGGCACTGATCCTCGGTGTCGACCGAATTCTCGACATGTTCCGGACTGCGACCAACGTCGTCGGCGACTCTACAGCAACAGTGTTGATGGCGAGACTGGAAGGAGAAGACCTTCGCATCATGACCGATGAGGAGGATGCGCAATACCCTGACAGGGGCTTCTCAGGGCGCTTGGACCATGGCGAGACCTCTGTTCAATCGGATACCCCGTAAGACATCAACACTGAGTATATCGAGCATGGACAATAGCGAACACCTCTGGAATCTATTGGTCGGATGGACCGATCGATTGCTTCCGCCGGAGTCCAAGAAAGACCCTCAGTTGCATGTCCAAGCGCAGATGGCGCTGTTCTTTGCCGTACCAGGAGCCATCGTTTCAGTTGGCCTGATCACCATGGCAGCCATCACCAGAGATGCGAACACACCATCATTATGGCCGTTCTACATCGGGCAGTTCTTGGTGTTCGCCGCCTCGTCTCTGCTGCTCCGACCCAAACGAACGCGGCTTGGTCTGATCATCATCAGTGGGTTGACCACCGTCATGGTCATCTACGCCAGCTACCTCACGGGCGGCCTGGCAAACGTGACCCTCGTCTGGTTCGTGGCCCTGCCTGTAATTGTTGCTGTGTTCGCAGGGACTCAAGCCTCCATCCTAACGGGTGCACTGTGCTTGGCCGCACTCTGTGCTTTCGTGCTCTTGCGCCATCAAGGTCACGTCTTTCCCATGGCCACAGAGCAGACCCTTGGCCTCTGGTTCGCCGTGACTGCTTGGGCTGTCATCACCACCACCGGCATCTCGATCTTCAGCAACCACCGCTTTCACCGAACCGTGCGGGCATATCAATCCGAGATCACGCGACGTACACGTGTGGAACAGACCCTTCGGCGCGCTCAGCAGCGTCTTCGGATTGCCAAGGGTGCGGCGGAAGCAGGCGCCTCGGCCAAAGGGGCATTCCTTGCCCAGGTGAGCCACGAAATTAGAAATCCCCTGACCGCCATCATGGGCACCATCGATCTCCTCGAGCTCCCGGGCGACGAGAAGCTTCGTCAGACGCGCATCAGCCTGCTTCGTCGCTCGGCAGACACCCTGCTTGAGTTGGTCGACGACGTCCTCGACTTCTCCAAGATGGAGGCCGGCCACATTAGCTTGAATCTCAAGCCCATCGATCCGCGAAACCTGGTCGAGGAGCTCGAGCGAAGCTACCGAGCCCAGGCCATGGAACGTGGCCTCGAGCTGTATCTTGAGCTTCATCCCGAGCTGCCTGAAACGGTCATGATGGACCCCATTCGCGTCCGACAGGTTCTCGCAAACCTCGTCAGCAATGCCATCAAGTTCACCCCGAGTGGGAGCATCACGATCGAGATCTGGCGCAGCGAGGACGAGAACGGTGAGGCCACCATCGGCTTTGGTGTGGAAGATACCGGCATCGGAATTCCTGATGAAGCGATGGAGCAAATTTTCGAGCCCTACGTGCAGGCTGAGCGAAGCACGACGGAGCAGTACGGGGGGACCGGCTTGGGCCTCCCCATTTGCTCACGCCTGGTGTCACTCATGGGCGGCGTTCTGGGACTGGAGTCCGAACACGGAGAGGGCACTCGCTTCTGGTTTTCAATCCCCGTGGACGTCTCTTCCATCACATCAGGGATGGAAGAGACCGTGTTTGAGACCCACAGCGAGAATGCTCACGTTCTTGTCGTCGAGGATGACGCACTGAACCGTCAGGTTGTCGGCGAGCTGCTCCGATCGCTCGGACACACAGTCACCGTCGCGAGCTCGGGATCTGAAGGCGTCGAGGCCTACAAAGACAACAAGCCTGACTTGGTGCTGATGGACATTCAGATGCCTGAGATGAACGGCATGGAGGCCAGCATGAAGATCCGTGAGTGGGAGACTCAGCATGACACCCACCGCGTCCCCATCCTGGCGATGACTGCTGATGTTGAGGTCCATCGCGTGGCTCGGTATGGCGAGGCCGGAATGAATGATCTCCTCGGTAAACCCATCAATCGTGAGAAGCTGGAGGTGGCGGTGAACGGTTGGGCCGTCCGTCACAACACTGGACCAGCAGACCCGGCTTAGCCTGTGTTCGATGCCCACTGTCACCTCGACAGGATGAAGGACCACGGGGCAGTACTGTCCCGCGCCCATGCCGCTGGTGTTCTGGATCTATTGATCGCTGGGGTAAACCCGGACGGATGGAGCAGACAGCTTCAGCTCGCGGGTGAACGCGTTCACATTGCCCTGGGCCTGCACCCTTGGCATGTGACGACTGCACCCGAAAACTGGTGCCAAATACTCTCCGGTCTGCTCGACTCCACTCCGACATCAGCCATAGGGGAAACCGGTCTGGACTTCGGACGTCGGATGAATCCGGAGACCTTCGATGCTCAAGCCCGTGCCTTCAACACCCACATCGAGCTCGCAAAACACCATCGTCTCCCCTTGGTGCTCCATGTCGTGGCCGCCCATCATCAAGCGCTCGAGATACTCTCGCAGAGTGGACCGCTCACACACGGCGGCATGGTCCACGCTTTTGGTGGGAGTGCAGAGCAAGCCTTGCAATACGTCGACTTGGGACTGCACATCAGTATCTGCGCGACGATCACTGACCCGAAGCGACGTAAGCTGCGCCGGGCCGCAGCCGCCATCCCCATGGATCGCTTGTTGGTCGAAACCGACTCTCCCGATCAGCCACCGCTTAATCGACGTCCAGGTCCCAATGAGCCCGCTTTCTTGATAGACGTGATAGCCGCGTTGGCCGAAGCCCGGGAAGAGAACCCCGATGTCGTGGCCAAGCAAACCACCCACAACGCCAAAACACTCTTTCAGATCCAATGAACCAAGAGACCTACAAACTTCACCGCCGCTTTGATCGCATCGGCCGCCTGGTGGGAGACAGCGCCATGAGTCGGTTGTTCAACAGCCGAGTCACGGTCGTGGGACTTGGCGGTGTGGGCTCCTTCGCAGCAGAAGCCCTTGCACGCAGCGGTATCGGGCACCTCACGCTGGTCGATTTCGACCTGGTCTGTGTGACCAACGCGAACCGTCAAATTCAAGCCGTGAGGGGAAACGTCGGCAAGCCCAAGGCCAACGTCCTCGCTGAGCGCCTGCGTCTGATCAATCCATCGGCCACCATCAAGGCCGTACCGTTGTTCTACGAAGCCCGTCTCGCTGACAAGCTCTTGCCACCCGACACCGACTTCGTGGTCGATGCCATCGACA
>Ga0115012_10000674_pt1 | contig 19494 bp, 29 predicted proteins | sample TroAtlMetagenome_FD_88706 | JGI IMG/M metagenome (GOLD analysis project Ga0115012, IMG submission 88706) | Marine eukaryotic phytoplankton communities from Atlantic Ocean - Tropical Atlantic ANT10 Metagenome | ecosystem: Environmental > Aquatic > Marine > Oceanic | place: Tropical Atlantic...
AGATATTCCTTCTTCCATTCACCAAGATAGTTATGGTTCTCATTGAACCTCTTGTCTGCTATGTTACCAGCAAAGAAGAGACTGTCTATTGACTGGAACTTATGCTGACGCTTTCTATAATCAATCTTTGCTAGATAGATGCTACGATCAGGGAACTCTGGATTATCTGTATTACGGAAGACAGTGAGATCAACTCCATTAGGTACAACATATAACCTATCGTCAGGAATACCACCGAGTATAGAATACGCTTTCTTAATACTTTCTGATAAGCAGAAGACATTTGGTTGAGTCTGTTGAAAGAGTCCAAAGATTCTGCCATACTCATTCATCTTGTTAGGTTGCTCAAGATATGCAAAGTGAGTAGTACATGCACATGGATACTGTATGTAAGGATATAATACTATCCAATCATCATACTGTATGTGGCAGAAGTCAGGTTGAAAATCATTGATCTTCTTGATGATCTCTCTAGGATCAGTAATGTTAATAATCTGAACTTCATGTCCTAATTTCTCTAGGTTTACTTTGTAATCCCAGATCAAACTTTCAACTGCTCCCCATCCTATAGGTGGAATTGGTGTAGCAGGTCCAACAATACTAATTTTCATAACAATGATTCTAACTTCGGTATGTATTCATAAGCAAGGATATTTTCAAGACCGAATTCGTTAATACCGTACTCTCTAATCTCTTTTCTATGCTGCTTAGATACTTCCCTGTTCTTCTCTATAACGCTAAGAACAGTATCAACATTATTTATTTGACTCTCTGGAATGACATCTATCCAAGGTTTAGATACATCCAACTCAACAGCAACAGTCTCTGAACACACAACACCTAGACCACATATCAATCCTTCCTTGATAACAAGTGGTGTAGTATTCTCTACTTCACTAAGCAATGCAATATTAGAATAACATGTAATATACTCATTCAATTTCTCCCTAGGTATCTCTCCTTTATAATTTTCAGTATTCTTAAACTTACCACCACGCTCCATCCTTCCCATGAAATCAACAGTGTCTATATCTTCCAAGAGATACTGACGCTTACGATCTACAATCTGAGAGAAGCATAATGTTCTATCCCAACTAGCAAACTCATCAAACTTATATGGATAGGGTCTAACACCCAACTTACTCATCCAACAGTTATCTTTCTTAGCACCATACTCTACCCAAGAATCAATATCTCTCTGACTAGATGCAAAGATATGAAAATCTCTATTGTGAATTATTCTATCAGCAATCTTTCCATAATCATCTCTACCCCACATGTGAGGTGTATTAACAAATGGATAATGACTAGAGACAACTAATCTCTTACAAAGAGGAATAAGATTTGGAATGATATCACTAAAGACATCGTAATGTAAATGAACTATATCATACTTACCATGCTCAACTTCAAACTTAATTAGTTCTTTATCAGGTGTGTTGATTATCTCAACACGGTGTCCAAGTTCTCTAAGGACTACTGTGTAATCCCAGATCAACATCTCTACAGCTCCCCAACCATCTGGGGGAATCTCCATAATACCAGGACCAACTAAGGCAATCTTCATTGATAATCCTCCCAATACATAACTTTTTTAATGTCCTCATGGAAACCAGGACTATGAGTGATTAATGATGCAACATTCTGATAGGCACTGTGGAATACAAATACTTTTTCAAAGTCCTCATCCTGTGGATTCTTACCATAGAATACACCATCAACAAGTTTCATATCCTGTTGATCTTTAGCAGCACAATGATTGAATGCACCATTAGTAAAATGATACCCACCTAATTCATTCAAGGTTAAACAAAGAACAAACTCATCAGTAACACCAGGATGGACTCCACCATCCTTAAAGATGTCTTCAAAGATTTCACTATAACGCTTAAAGATATGGTCATGCTTATCCTTTTGGAATAAGAATGCACCAGAAGATGCATAGTTGTATGTAAGTCTATCCTCTGGAAGATAATTAGACAATCCAGCATGCATTACTTCTACTTTATTCATGTAGTCAGCAAGGGTAGGAACCCACCAATGTTGAGTACATAAAAAATTATCTTCTGCTTCTTCAATAAGTTCATCAACTCTATCATTGATGACAACAGTATCAGTATCTAAGTAAATACAATGATCGGTTTCTACATGCTTGTAAAGATTATAACGCTCTGCCCAGATATGAGGTTGGAACCAGTTCCTAGCATCCTCATTCTTAAATTCTTCACGAGATGCATTTACAATCTTTACCTTTGGATCATCTATCGAAAGACGATTCTCCATGTCAATAATAACAATTTCATGATCTTGCTTAACCCTTTCTAAGGATTCACAAGCTCTCATTAAATTTTTATAATAACTGTCTCCACCACCAACGATGAATCCGAAACTAAGTTTGGTCATAACAATCTCAAGAGTCCATTAATACGATTAACATATGTATGATGCTTTTTAGTGTGTCGCATCTGCCTAAGAAGAAGTTCCTTATCATTCATATGACGAAGACCCTCTTCAAATAATTCAGGAAGACTCTCTCTACAAATAATATCAGGTCCACCAAACTCAGCAAGTTTAGGTGAATTAGTCATTCCCAAATTACCATAACTCATAGTCTTAAATAACCTACAAGTTTTAGTACCCCATCTCTTATGAGTATCATTCCTCAAGTCAGGAGACATAAAGGACTTTTGCATAAGATCTCTCATGACATGTCCATCAAGAGGATTAGTCCAAGGGTTAGACCATGCAGTCTTAACATCTATTTTAGCACACAATTGACCAAATTCTTGTATTAAATGTGCGTTCTTAAAACGACCTTCTGCTGATATACTACCAATATGATAGTAGATCTTTTCTCTCTCAATATTTACCCAGTCCTCATCAAATTCTTCGGGCATAAGATCAGTTGCCCAAGCAAGATATGTTATATCATATCCTTGCACCATCGATTCTCTTCTGTCAATACAAACTCCAGTATCTAACTCCTCAAAATCTTTAAGGTCGTGATGGAATTCATAGTTATCATTGTCCATACTATCTTGATGATAGCGAACATCAATAAACTTCCTTACATTACCTTTGTACTTATCGGGGTTGACACATACATGAATATAGTAAACAGAAGATTGACGAAGAGGAATATTCTTATCAGCATATCCTTCAGTGAAGAATACACAATCATCATAATCAAAATCTTCTGGGTACTCTTTATCATGGAACCAATAAACTTGGTGTCCAGCCCTTTCTAACGCTTTCTTAAATCCTTCATGTACATACGAATAGGTATCAGTATGTAATGGATAACCCCATAGAACACACTTCATTTCATTACAGTCAAAGGAAGTAGCATATAGTCTTGTGCTTTTTTAGTCTCTCCATCAACACAAAGCATATCCTCTATGCAATGAGATGGGACTAGATCAGGATGACACCACCAGTCTTCAAAAGGATGCTCGTTATCTACCGAGATGTTATCTGCAATAAGCTTATAACCAAAAGACTCAAGATACTCTCTCGAAGCATCACGAACTGTGGGTCCATCATTGTACGAATCATGTTCAAATGTGATAGTGGCGAACTTATACTTATTTAAATCAATCTTTTTTAAAGCATTGAATGTAACCTCTGCTGGTTCACAATCGACTTGTAAATAATCAAAGGTTGGTCCAAGACCTACCTCTTTAAACAGAGCATCAAAATCTGCAGTAGTAGCATCTCCAACAGCAACTTGTGCTTTGCGATGTTCATTATACAGATTAGCTTCAGTCTCTTTGATTTCAAAACCAATCCCAGTCCATTCAAATCTAGACTCAAGGAGAGCAGTGTTGTTAGATATAACAGGATGACCTGCACCAATCTCTACAAATGTTCCTTTAGGTTTTCCATCAAGCATACACAGAACAAACATGTCCTGATAGCATTGAGAAAAATTTTGTCTGTCTACTAGGTTTAAACCAGGGAAAGTCCTTCTAAGTTTAGTTGCTTTGTCAGCAGTATAGAAGGTTGGCATCTGCCATGCATTAGGGTCGCTCATTGTTGATAAGATTTATTATCTTTAGCTAAATGTACAATTTTCTGATCATAAGGATAGTCAGGGAAACATTCAGGGAATGCATAGTCAGGTGTGAGAGCATGCACTTCATCCTCATGATCGAGGAAGAATTTATTTAGATGACTCTCATCATGCCACACTGCTATTATATCATTCTCATAATCCTTGTCAACATTATCTCTTATTTCCTTCATCATAGGAATAACAGCAGATATCTTACCACCCCACAAACATCCTTGATAGTAATTCTCTTGATCACCTACTACACATGCAGTTGACTTAGGATTCCTTTCATAGTCACCTGTCCCAGTCTTATAATGACATGGATGATGAACAGCAATAAAATCCTTAGCAGTAATCAAATCATTAACTTCAACTGTTTTCCTGACTTCCATATCAGCATCCAAGAAAAGCAACCAATCAAAATCCTTTAAGGTATCTTCTATTGTTAGAATAGTATGAAATCTTTCTAGGGTAATTGCTGGCCATGGTTTGTGTTCTGTAGGAACAAAGGTAATGTTATCAGGAAGATCTCCTTCAACTTCTCCATCACTAAAAACAAAAAAATGTTTCTGGATAAAACTTGTTGGAGCCAACAGGTTCATACAAGAATTAAAATAGTTAGGAAAAAATTCAAGATACTTATTAGTACCAATGAATATAACTGCTAACTTTCCTTGTGGTAGTGCTACCTTCATACCAATTCCCATCCTTTACAATATAAATCCTTGGTATCATTCTGGGCATCAAGAGGAGGACCAAACCATTTGGATGGAGCAATCACTCTCTTATCTTTATTAGTAGATAACCATGCACCCCACCAAGAGAAGGATGAGTTAGCAATAATAAAATCACTACACATGGACATCAAACAAAGATCAACATACTGGTTGTCTGCTTGTGATACTATGAAACGATCATCAGAAAATAATGGTTGTTCCATACACCAAGTAGGATCGTCGGAAAAAATAACGACTGTGCGATCTGAGTCAAACTTACCCAGTGCTTCCTTATAGTAATTTATATCAACAATAGGATGGTGATTATACTGAACATAATCGGTTCTCCTAACATGCAAAGCAATAGGATTATCAACTCCTCCCATCATCTCCTTACAAGGATCAGCAATCTCATCATGAAAAGTAAAGTCTTCTAACAATTCATCTCTGACATTTAAAAAATATTTTTCTGATTGAAAGAATCCAATAAGACTTACAAAATCTGGACAAGTATTAAACAACTCTTCATTGAAATGATAAGTTCCTTCTTCAACAACAGGACGACTCTCATCAATCAACTGTATCTGCAACGGACTCATTGAAGTAAGTTTAAATGGTTGGAACAATTGATGCTCTTCCCAATCATCCTTACTAGATTTCCAATTAGAAGGAGGTACACACCAGTTGTACCCCCTATTCTTTGCTATACCTTTAACAGCAGCATATTGAAACATCTGATTAGCAAGACGCTCCTTACGCTTGCCGACATAATTAATACCAATCATCTTGTTTGTATGTCAATGTTCTCTGTAAACCATTTATATGTCTTCTGTAGACCTTCCTCAAGAGTATACTTAGGTTTCCATCCCTTAGAAGTAATCTTACTGTAGTCTAGTGGTCTCTTAGGTGTTCCATTAGGACGGGTAATATCCCATTCAATGCTACCTTTAAATCCAGTAATCTGTGCTACCCTATGTGCTAGATGGAAAATGGATACATCTTGACCTGAACCAACATTGATCAGTTCAGCATTGTCATAGTGCTCTACAGCAAACAGACATGCATCAGCTAGGTCATCCACATAAGTAAACTCTCTCATTGGTGTACCATCACCCCAACAAGTAACAACATTACTATCAGCATTGTTGAACTTAGTCATCAATGAAGGTATCACATGACCATTATCAGGATGGAAATTATCATTAGGACCATACAGATTAGAAGGCATTAATGATACACCTTTAAATCCATACTGTTTGTTATACATCTTAAGCATCTCTATGCCATGTATCTTGGCAATAGCATATGCTTCATTCGTAGGTTCTAATTCACCTGTTAATATAGACTCCTCTTTAACAGGAGTCTCAGCAAACTTAGGATAGATGCAGACACTACCAAGGAACACAAACTTCTTAACAAAGTATTTGTATGCCCAATGAATCAGATTAGTCTGAATCATTGTGTTCTCATAGATAAACTCTGCTGAGTAAGTATCATTAGCATGAATACCACCAACTCTAGCAGCAGCATCAAAGACATAATCAATCTCATTCTCCTGAAAGAATGCTTTGACTTGACCTGAGTTGGTTAAATCACACTGCTGTCTATTGCGAGTGATGATATTTTTATAACCCTGACTCTCCAACTTACGAACAATAGCAGACCCAACAAGTCCTTTGTGGCCTGCTACAAAGATTTTAGAATGTAAATCCATTGTCCTTAACTTCATTGAGCAATAACAATTTCTGGTTCAGGTAAAGGGAAAAGAAATCTCTTACCTTTAAACTTAGGATTCTTTAAGAAGAAGTCTCTAAAATGCCAAGGAAGTACAATGTGAACATCATAATCCCAAAGCAGAACATCATCTTCTTCCTTAATAGGAATCCAAGTACCAGGTGTATATGATCCATCCTTATCAGGATTGACATCACCAACTACAGCGATATCATCAGGACCAACTTCCCATGTCTGGAGAGTTACATTACCCTTGGTGCTTGCACCTAGAGCACAGATCTTAGCATTGTTCTTCTTATAGAAATTAATCATCTCCCTGAATTGTTCCTTACAAGAATCAATTCTATCGCTAAATTCTTCCCAAGGTTTAGTTGTATCTAATCCTTGTTCTATTTCACTAGCGATAAGAGCAGTTAAAGATGTAGTACATTCTTTAAGTTTCGAGTTAGTAGATGGAGTAACTACTACAGAGATACTACCACCATTAACATCATTAAATTCAAAGTCAACAATATTAAACCCTGCCTTATCCATAATATATTTGATCTGTCTCATACCATAGTATGATAGATGCTCATGACATACAGTATCAAATGAATTCTGCCTTAACATCTCAGGCATATAACTCTGCTCAAGCACCCAGATACCATTTGGTTCTAAACAAGAACGAACTTGTCTTGCAAACTCACATGGATCCTCTAGATCATAGAACATAGAGAAGGAAGTAATAACCTTTGCCTTCTGCTTACCAAACCTTTCTGTGAATACATCAGCAGAGAAAAAATCAGCAATGTAATTTACATTATCAGGAACAAAATCCTTAAACTTCTTAGAAGTAGGATCAATGCTCATGAGTTGTAAATCATGAGGGAAGTTTCCTAAGAAAGTTCCATCATTGCCAGCAATATCTACTACAATATCACCAGATTCAAGTTTAACATCAGTCTGAATCTTAACCGCCTTCTCTTTAAGATGGCGAATCATACTTTTGTTTAATCCAGAACGGTATCCATACTCATCTCCATACATGGTAGGGAGATCAAATGTATGTTGTAACTGAACATGCCCACATCCACCTTTCTTCTCGTTACATTTAACAAGAGTTAGTGGACCTTTATACATGTCCTTATCAATCTCTTTAGGAAAAATACCTGAAAGATATTGATCACCTAGGTCTAGAACAACATCGTAATGTTCGTTCCCACAGACCCTACATTTTTTTATTTCATGGAATTTGCTAGTCATTGTCCGTAAATGCACATGTCTTCTACAAGATCAGTAAATGATAACTCAGGTTCCCACCCAAGGATTTCTTTCGCCTTAGTTGCATCCCCTAAAAGTTCTTCCACCTCAGTTGGGCGGTAATATTTAGGGTTAACTTTAATGATGTTTCTACCGAGAGATTTACAATAACCAACCTCTTCTAATCCTTCACCACGCCATTCAATATTCATGCCAAAATAATGGGCAGACTCCTCAACAAACTCTCTAACGCTACGCATTGTACCAGTAGCAAGAACAAAGTCGTCAGGTTTTTCATGCTGAGTGATCATCCACATGCCACGAACAAAGTCCTTAGCATGTCCCCAATCTCTCTTAGCATCAAGATTACCTAACAACAGTTCTGACTCCATCCCTGTGGAGATACGAGACAGACCTCTTGTAACCTTTCTAGTTACAAAAGTTTCGCCTCTCCTAGGGGACTCGTGGTTAAATAGAATTCCATTACTAGCATGGATTCCATATGCTTCACGGTAGTTCTTAGTAATCCAGTAGGCATACAACTTAGCACACCCATAAGGACTACGAGGATAGAACGGTGTAGTTTCTTTTTGTGGGACTTCTTGGACTAATCCATACAGTTCTGAAGTAGATGCTTGATAGAACTTACACTCGTGATCTAGAAGACGAATAGCATCTAGAATACGAAGAGTTCCAAGAGCATCAACCTCACCAGTATATTCAGGTATTTCAAACGACACCTTAACATGACTCTGAGCAGCAAGATTGTAAACCTCGTCAGGTTTTATTGTCTGTACGAGACTAATCATGCTTCCTGAATCTGTCAGGTCTCCATAATGGAGATGGATCTGATCATATATGTGATCGATCCTATGTGTATTGATAAGAGATGCACGACGAACCACACCATGAACTTCATATCCTTTCTCAAGGAGAAGTTCAGCAAGGTATGATCCATCTTGTCCAGTAATACCTGTGATTAGTGCTTTCATTTAACTGAATGTTATAGTATCTGCACTAGCGGATTCACCAAATGTTATAACATCTTGACCAACTGTTGATATTGTTACGGGTTCTGCTGCTAAAGTAAAATCAGATCCTAACCCTACTTCAAAATTGCTGGTATCGACTTCGATGTTATATGCTGCTGTACTACCTGACCCTATTACTATAGTATCGTCACCAAATAGGGAAGGGGCTGAATGCTGTGCAGACTTATCCGCTATAGAACGAAGCTTTAGGTATATGCCCCAGAGTTCTTCTAGCGTATCTGTCTCTTCGTCAGTATTTAGGGCCTCGATTACTGCTAGTTTGGCACTGTCAGCAGCACTTTGATAAGTATCGAACTTATGATTTGATCCACACGACATGATAAATTTAGGTTACTATCCCAGTATTATAGTCTATCCTTCCACTCTAGTCAAGTACTTTTTATTTTTAAAGTTGCCTTGCTTACAAAAATACAACTGATGATTCTCTGTGGTCACATAGTACCCATCTATATCAGTACCATCATCGGTATAACCATACGCTTTAACCTTCTCTTCGATGCCATCAATCCTAAATTTCTTACTACCTCCTAGGTAGTCGTGGTATCTGGCATCTAAGTTAATCATCGTTCCTCGAAGGTTAGTTTGCGAACTTTACGCTTTCTGCGTTGTTGCTGCCATTGTAACTGATCTTCAGTCAAATGTCCAGAATCCGTAACATTTGTATTTAGAACCTTCACATTTGCTAAATCTTTCGCTGTAAATGAGGTATCATCCACTACCATTTGATTGCTGCAACCACACACTTGTGGTTTACCTGTACTAGTAATTATAGTATTACAAACTGTGCATTGAACTTTCAACATGACTCAAATAAAAGTAACTTCTGTAAATCTTGTAGTGGTTTTAAAAAAATTATCTGTTATTGTTTGACCGTGAAACCACTGACCAGGAAAAACAACCCCTTGATTAAATCGATCCAAGATACACAACTCCTCAGTAAACTGTTTACTTGTCCTCCAAGGAGTAGTATGCTCAGTATCCTTTTTCTTTAAAAATGTTTTTGCTTTGGTATTGGAAGCATTATATAAAGTAGTACCTGCCTTCATATGATGAGACGGATTCATATAAATCATGAAGTTCAACTGTCCATCTACATGAGGATGCCAATAGTTACCAGCACCAGGATAATCTGATATTAATCTAAAAGTATTAGTAGTATTTGGAACAGCATTTGGATCTATATCTGGAACACCATACGCATCAGCAAGCATTTCAATAAGAAACTTTCTATTCTGATCCCATCTATTATCTATGGCCAACTGACCATCCATAAAATCTATACCATTCTTAGACCCCTTAATAGATTTATGAGTTCTGATTGCTTTGACAGATTCAAGATAAGAATAAACTTTATCTGGATGCTTATATACATCATCAACAAACATGATCTTAGAATCCTTCCAAGGCTCAACATTGATTGCCCAGTTAGGATTGAATTCAAAATCAGATGCTTTAAAAAATTTAGTCACTCGAACATGAATGTGTAGTTCACTCTACGATTATCTGATCCATCGATCATAGAAACTTTATTAGTCTCATGAAAATATTTAGAGTTGAAAATCAAAAGTCTATTGCAAGCATAAGGAATGATAGTCTTCTTAGATTTAGTATAGTCTAAGTACTTCCTTATCATTATTATATCATTATTATAATCCTCCCAACTCCAACTTGGTGGTGGTTGAACATCATAAAGAATTAATCCATTACTCTCTCGATCATCCACAGAATTATTAGGAGTAACCCAAAGATTTACATTGTATTTTGCTGGATCAGCATGAGGTGTAACTCCATTAGCATTATTGTCATGGACAAACGCCCAACCCCTAGTAAATTCCCCCAAAAATGCATATTTTAATTTGAGTGAGGTGACTATATCCTCCAACAAAGCCAATGGGAATGCACCTTTTGAGTAGTTTATGGAGTAATATCCATCATAAGAATCATCTTTAACATCTGTAGTCAATGCGAACTCCAATAATTCATCCACTACCTCAGGTAGAAACAAATTATCTTCTATGAAGTAACGCTCTTCTTTAATTATCTTTTTTACAGTACTTGAATGCATAAGTAAAACGATGATCTGATTTAAGAGGGGTTGCTCTATGCCAAACCCATGCAGTAAATTTCAATAGAGTATTTGGTACTGGTGGAATGCCAATGATCTTATCGTTTAAATAGAACTCTGTCGTTCCACCTTCATCCAAACCAGTATAAAGTTCATTGCCATAAAATAAACATGTTATAGCATCATGACCTTCAGCACAATCTTGATGAAAATTTGCTAACTCCCTAGGGGCAAAACAATTAATGTATGCTCTATACAATTCATACTGTTCCATCTCTGGAAACCTAGAACATATATTTTCATGAAACATATCAATTATATGCCGATCACGATCATCCATTGCTATATTTCTTTCAGCATCATTAACCATCTCCCCACTATCTAATTCACCAACTCCTACCATCTCATCCATAATATCATAAACCATTCCAGTTGGCTTTTCTCTGCCATCATCAGTCTCACCCCAAACATAAGGTACATGTTGAGCAAAATCTACAGCATAATCAAAATCATTTGCAGCTAAGAACTTAGGTACTGTAGCAATAGATGGCTTAAGCTCTGTAGTATAGGTATAGTCTCTCATAATTCAATAGTACTAACTGCTCTCACTCTCCACACGATAGTGTATCTATACACATATGGATGCCTTGGTCCAAGACCTCGATGCCAATAGTTAGATGGAAAAATAATAACTCTTCCTGGCACATACTCATGCTCTTCTATAACCACACCTTCTTGCTTATCTAAAATCTGAAACTGACCACCCCATTCTTTTTCCCATTGGCAATTTGGCATATACATTATAGTCAAATTACTAAGGTCACCATCAAGATGAGCACTACCATCACAAAAAGAATGCTGAAGATTCAAATCTATTCTTGTTAGATAGTATGTTTGATTAGTTTGTTCTTCAATATGGTGTAGCATATTAAAGAAGACATTTGCACTAGGACTCCAATTAGTAATTGTATTAACAGTTGTCCTTTCAAATAAATTCTCACCAAATAATCTATGGGTTCCACCTCCACCATCAGGATAGCGTGTACCATTTGCTTCATTAGTACTAGTAACAGGAAGATTGAATACAAACTCCTCTGTGTTTGCCACAAAAGCAGGTGAAAATAAGTTGTCGTAAACTTTAGCAATCATCGTCTTATCCATCTTGGTAAATAGAATACTAAAAAAGAAAGACCCCAAAAGATCGCTAACGCTATTATATGTAAGACCCTATTAGGGTTGACAATTAAACCACAAGTTACGAATGATATCCATAACCAATCTAAAGTACCATGAAGACGATACCATAATTTGTCACCCAACTTCTTTATAATCTTATCTCTAAGTCTAGAAAAGTATGGTGATACATGTCGCATCATAACAAACCCTTCATTAAAAAACATGAGGGTGAATCCAATCCAAAAAATCATACTCTTACCCAATACTGTGGAGAAGTAACAACATTTTCATAACGCTCATCAACAGTGTCAGTAGATGTAATGAATATATCAAACACTATTGATGCTCTGAACTCAGGTCCATTAAAATCTACAACCCTATGTAGGATACTAGAAGGAAACAATATAAGATCACCATCCTTAGGATAAAATTCATATATCCCTAGATGTTCTTTTAGATTCAATGGTAACATATCCATCTCATTAGAATTGATAAGAGTAATATTTCCTCCTGTACCAGCAGTCCTAAGATAGTATACACCACTCAAATGAGATCCTTTATGCAAATGATCTGGATTACCTCCTCTTTCTAACCGTGTTACATTCGGCCATGATTTTTGAAAGAAGATAGAATAATCTGGAACATCATCATCTAGAACTGTTATCTGAGAGAGGTAATCTCTAACTGCCTGACCCATATGATAATTCAACCAATAGAATTTCTCGGAGGTATGCAGCAAAAAGAACTCTGGTATATCCTGATCACCTGTAAGATTACCACAAGAATTAATCTCATCTAAATTTCTATTATAAAATTTCTCACAGACTTCCATCATACCCTTCCATTCTTTTTCAGGGCATGGTACATTAGTCTTATAGAATGGAGTAGGAAATATATTCTCTATCATTTCTGAACCTGTATCAATGGCGTATACAGCCAACCCTCTCTTGTATAATTACAATGGCCTGGTACATCAGTATCATCGTATGTGTATACAGAAATTTTATATTCAATATCCTCACCAAACTCTTCCTTAAATATATTCTGAATGCGATCAAAGTACTGTCCTATATCATGGTTCTGACCATTAACAGAACAAAAGAAGGAGTACCTAGACTCTTTCTTGGACAACTCCTTTATAGATTTAATTAAAAAATATATGTTAGTACAATTATACTTCAACAACTCCTCATCAGCATCCTCAATATAAGGATCATGGAAAAAACAATTATACTTCTCAAGATTATCTGTACAAGGCCATGCTTGTTTAATTATTCTTGCATTAGGATAGTCTTTTGCCCACTCTAATGCCTTTACATATACCTCATCATCTGGTTCAAGAATAGTATGAGACCTAACCTGAAATTTCTGTATCTGTGTAGCAGAATATCCCATACCAAAACCAATCTCCAGCACATCACCATATGGTTCTAGTAAATTAATACAAGATTCCATATAATGCTTCTCCCACTCCATCATATACATGTGAGTGTCGGAGCTACCATAAAGAGTATCGTCTTTAAATTCTGCCATAATCTTTACGCATATAGCGTCCTAGGATATTACTATTATAATAGTTATCCTCCTCTAGGACATTATTAAGAAACAATTGTTTTGTTTCCTCATAATTTACCCATCCTTTTGTTTTGTGGAGGGAGATGATTTCTCTTCTGAAGGAGTTATTCCCCAAAAGTTTCCTGTCCTCTGTAAGTTGTTTAGAACTTCCGTAGTATGCTTTCCAGTTACTTTCACTCGTCCGTTTGCGTCTGCTACTTCCAGACTTTCTAGTCTGTGTGAAGTACTTCCTCCCGATGTATTGCTTACCCGATTCGAGATTTGTAATGCGGTAGACAAAACCGAAGAACTCGCCAATATCAGCAGAAGTGAAAGTTGTACCTTGGTAGGTCCAGGGATTCTCATAATTTCCTTCATTAATTTTTGCATTTTTTTCATGGGTCATTTGTAAGAGAATAAAAAATTATCAACGAATGATTCTGACTTATCCTTACCAAACTTTGCTGTTAGATATCCTCTAACAGGATCTAGTTTAGTCATATAAGTATCAAAATCTTTATACACAGTTGTATCTAGTCCAGTAGGATTAGCTTCATCCAACATCTCTTTATATTTTGTCAGATAATATTTGAATGTGGGTAGATATGTATTGACCTGATCAGGTGTACAGTACCGCACAAATATATTCTCTGAGAAATGGTTACCCATCTCAAAGAACCTATACTTACCATCATCCTTTGGTAATGTATCAACTGAGAATAGATAGTTCTCTCTTGGATGTTGGAAGTCAAATACTATTATAACTTTCTTCTCTGAGAACTTCATCAGATCCATACCAAAACAGGGAAGATCTGCACCAGTCTTAGGATAAAGAATAGTGTTGTATATATCAGATCTTGGATCGTTTATCTGTGCTTCTCTTGCTTTAAGAAAATGTCCACCAGTGCGGATGTCTGCCTTTAAAGTAGCACCCTTTGCTTCCCAATCAGCCCACTCTTCCGTTACTTCTAATTCAGGAAATGTCTCAAACAGACTCTCCTTGTACTTCACCCACAGATCCATTAATATTCTCACTCTGCTCTATGTATAAGTCCATAATATATGCCTTTTGCTCTTCACTTAACTTCTCTACAATACTCTCAGGAAGATCTCTCTCCTTCAAATAATCAAGAATTACTTCTTCATTCTTAGGATTCTTATTAAATCCTAACTTACCATCAGGATCAGCAGCTCTTAAAGCTACCTTTGATGATGCCCTTTTAATTCCTGTAGCTCTCTTCTGTGCTTTCTTTTTACCATCACCTTTAAATGCTAAATCATTTGTTGCATTATGACTGTAACTTAAGAGAGTTGAAGTCTTAAGTTCAGTAATTACTTTTTCTCTTACTATATTCTTAATTTTTTCAACAACTACACTACCTTCATGCTCAGTCTCTGCTGCCAATGCTGTATAAGGAACTGCCTTTCTATTAGCAACCTTCTTCTTCTCTACAGCATCCTTATGTCTCTTAACTCCTTTCTTAATAACCTCACCTACACCTTCAATTTGCACTGATTCAGTCTCAACATACTGAGATTTGTCACCAGGTATCTTTTTATCTCCACGGTTAGATCTATGAAGTGCTCTTCTTAGTTTACCATGACCAGCAACATTATGACTGACACCAAACTTACGAACATTTCTATCTTTCTCCTTTGTTTCTGGAGACTTACCAGCATCTACCTTTGCTTCTACCATCTCACCTTCAGGTTCATGAGATGCAGTAACATCTTGGGATCCCTGCCTTACTGCTATTAATTTCTTTTGAAGAATCTGTTTCTTGACTGCTGTTTGTTGCTTTTGCTTCTGAGCAATCTGTGGATCATCGTCTGATGTTATCTCATTAAGGAATGAAGTCTCTATAAGTTGTGCAACTATTGCTCTTCCCATCTTCTTCTCTGCAAGATGAGAATTATCATGCATCTTAGGATTAACCTTAATCATCACTGAATAAAATTCAGGATTAAATTCACGAGGAAGTGACTCTATAATATTATCAAGCAAACGAGGACTCTCATACCCCTTTTCCACTAGCTTCTCAGCAATCTTAAGATAGTATTCTTCCCAGATAGGATCGACAGCACACAGTCTTTTTCTATAGAATGACTCAACTGTTAGCTGTTTTACTTTTGAAGACATGATACTATCTTAAACCATATAAGGATATTTATTCCACTCCAGCATTCCATTCTTTAAATGAGGACTGACAATCAGGTGGTTCAGGATCTTTATACCCCTTCATCTTCTTCCACTTGTTATGCAATGCACCCATCATCCATGACTGTGCAAGGCTATGGGGTCCATTCTCAAGCAGATCTAACTCATACTTGCTAGAAGTATAACCCTTGTATTCTTCTCTCCAATTGGAGTCATCATAATCAGTTGCCATAATGCATGTTCCTATCCTTGTTTGATGATTTGGATAATTTAGTTCCTCTTGTTCTCTTCTCACCTGTCTGACCAGATCCTTGTGGATGTTTACCTGGTTTTTCCTTTCCTAAGTTGACAGACTTACCTGGTTTCTTAGACTGTGTATCATGCAATCTTGCTGGTTTGCCTGGTTTCTTTGTAATCACAGACTCTTGACCGTGCTTACGACCTAACCTGCGAGTAACCTTACCAAACTTACGCTTGGACATACTATCAGGTTTAGATGTAGAATAAGATACTTCTCTACCAGTAGATCCATCATCATACTTATAACTACCAGTTGTCTTTTTATATCCTATACCCTTCTTCTTCAGATCCTTCTCAAGACCTTTTCTCTTGGCACGATTACCAGACTCACTACTACCACGATCAGCAGAAATGTGACCAGTAGTTTTAGTTTTTGCCTTATTTAATTGTCTTGCTAGTCCTCCCTCATCTAACTGGGAACATTCTAGCATAAACTCTTGAAAGGTCTTCATCTCATGTGACAGTTTCTTTATTGGTATTTATCTTCTGTTCTCCTAATGGCCATCCCATATCACATTTGTTGCATTTACCAATATCTTCCATTGAACATTGCCAACCACCATGACATTCTTCACAACCATCTCCACCACACTCATTACAAACAGCATGATACTGTTCAGCCATCTATCTTACGCTCTTTCCAATCAGCATACATCTGACCAAAGAGCATACCCTCATTTGATTTTATATCATCACCTTCAAGGATTGCTCTCTGTCTTTTAGTCAAATTAACATCCATAGTAAGATACTCTTTTTCCCAGTTCTTAATCTCTTCACTTGTCGGTTTCATCTTTAGTCCTGTGATTATATTCAATGGTTATTTTATCACACATGTTACCCCTACTGTCAAGGAAAGTGCTGTTCACACCTGGAGGATCTAACATCATAGATAATTCTTTTATCCTTTGGATAATGTGTTTTTCATTGTGTACCATACTAACCTCCTGCATAAGAATCCCAGTTGTCTTCTGCTGATTTGATAATTGCTTGTTTCAAATCCTCAATGTCCCACTCGATCTCATCAGAGTTTGAATCCTGAGAAGGTGTCTTTTTTGACATCTTGTTTGATTCCTCCGACGACATAACTCTCTACCTCCGTTTCTTGTGGTGCTACTTGTAATCCTTTAGATGAGATCCAATGCTGTGTCCAAGGTAATGGATTGTTTCTTGCAGGGATATCATAGATAGGATCTAATCCTATTGCTTTCATCCTCTTGTTAGCAATCCATTCAACATACTGTGATAAAAGTTTCTCATTCAATCCTATCATACTACCATCTTTAAATAGATATTCTGCCCATTCCTTTTCTTGAGCAACTGCTGATTTAAAAGCACCAAGAGCCCATTCCTTTTCTTCCTTAGCAATCTCAGCCATCTCTGGATCATCACCCTTCATCCAATTGTTTAAGATTGTTTGCGTGATAACAAGATGTTGATTTTCGTCTCTGGCGATGAGAGAGATAATTTTAGCGGATCCTTCCATAAGCTTGAGTTCGCCAAACGCAAACGAGCAAGCGAAGCTGACATAGAATCTGATGCCTTCGAGTATGTTGACATTAGCAACTGCTCTATAGAGATGTCTCTTGAGATCGTGCTCTGTCCATGTTGTTGATGGCGAACCTTTTGAACTAGGTTTCCACTGATTGCCTTGACCCCATTCTTGAGCGTAGTTAATAAATTCATCGTATGCATGAGTGATAGATTCTGCTCTCTTGAGGATCATTTCATCCTCAATTATTGTATCGAATACCTCAGAAGGATCTGGATAGATATTCTTTATAATGTATGTATAGGAACGACTATGAATCATCTCCATAAGTTGCCATACATTCATACATGCTTCTAGTTCAGGTAATGAACAGTAAGGACTAAATGCCATACCAGGAGCACGACCCTGTATAGAATCAAGCATAACCTGATATTTTAGGTTGCTTGTAAAGATATGTTTCTGCTCAGGTCTCAGTGTCTGATAATCAGCACGATCCTTCTGAAGTGATACCTCTTCTGGTCTCCAAAAATAACCCAACTGTTGTTGAGTCATCTTCTCAAATACAGGATACTTATAAGAATCATATCTCTGTACTCCTAAAGGAGCACCAAAAAACATAGGTTGTTTGGTAGTATCAACAGAACTAGTGTTGAATACTGTCATTCCTTTAGGTTCAGACATAGTTTTAAATTGCACAGGCATCACACTCTGAATTAGCTTCTGCTTCCATATCACATAAGAGAGATTCTAAAGCAGTCTTAGGTTCTTCTACTTCAACAACCACTTCATCAGTCTTATTGTCATAAGTATTCTGATAGTAACTTGTCTTCCACCCATACTTATAGGTTGTCAATAAATCATTTGCCATGACAGATACAGGTACTTCATTATCAGGATAGTTCTCTGGATTGTATGACCAGTTACCACTGATCGCTTGATCGAAGAACTTCTGCATTACTGCAACCACTTTAACATATCCTTCATTGTTTGGCATATCCCATAACAATGTGTAATTTGGTTTCAGTGTCTGATAAGATGGTACAATCTGTTTAAGAGGCCCCTTCTTTGATTTCTTAGTGGACAAGTATCCACGAGGGGGTTCAATTCCGTTAGTGGCATTTGACACAACCGAACTGCTCTCTGATGGCATTTGTGCTGACAGCGTTGAGTTCCGTAACCCGTGAGTGAGTATGTCTTCCCGTAAAGTTCCCCAATCAAGTGAAAGGTCATTAGCTACGATACTATCAACATCCTTTTTATATGTATCGATAGGTAAGATTCCGTCAGCATACTTAGTTCTATTATAATATCCACATGCACCATACTCTTGAGCAAGTTTATTAGATGACTTAAGAAGATAGTATTGGAATGCCTCAGTTAGATCATGAGTCAACTTCCATGCCTCTGGATCATTGTAAGATACTTTATGCTTGGCAAAGTAATGTGCCAACCCTATAAATCCTACACCCAAAGACCTACGATTCTTTGTGCCAAGTTCTGCTGCCTTAACAGGATACTCTTGGAAATCTATCAGTGCATCTAATCCACGAACAGCAAGATCACATAGTTCTTCTAACTCACCAGTAAGAGATCTAAGAGTTCCTACATTAATAGCAGAAAGAATACACAATGCTATCTCACCATTAGGATCATCTATATGTTGTAGTGGTGTAGTAGGTAGAGTGATCTCTTGACATAGATTACTCATCTCAACCTTATCTTTAAAGGATGAATGACTATTACAATGATCTATATTCATCAAATATATACGACCAGTCTCTGCTCTCTCTTTTAATAAACTTAAAAATAATTCTTGTGCTTTAATCTTCCTAGATGGAATAGTAGGATCACTCTCATACTTTACATATAACTCGTTAAAGCCTTCTGTACCAAAACTATCATAAAGCCCTGGCACATCATGAGGAGAAAAAAGCGTGATGTCTTTGTTGTCAAT
>Ga0115012_10000676_pt1 | contig 19484 bp, 34 predicted proteins | sample TroAtlMetagenome_FD_88706 | JGI IMG/M metagenome (GOLD analysis project Ga0115012, IMG submission 88706) | Marine eukaryotic phytoplankton communities from Atlantic Ocean - Tropical Atlantic ANT10 Metagenome | ecosystem: Environmental > Aquatic > Marine > Oceanic | place: Tropical Atlantic...
AACGTATGGCCAAAGACATGGGGTTTATGACATTCATATCTGAACCATCTGTGAGACATTATGATCCAAAAGATAATTCATATGCAAGAGAAGAAGGTATGGGAGATAAAGTACCAGAAGCACCAGCAGTTACTCCAAAAGAAAAAATTAGATATAATGCTACTACTGTTCAAGTAAAAGAAATAGCCTGTAAAGTAATGGAAAAAAGTATGATGTACATAACAAACGAATTTAAAGTGTTACCGTGTTGTTATTTTCATTCGTGGCAAATTATTGATGAGTATTTAATAGGTACAAAAGCAAATCATCAATCTGATACAGTACCGTTCTTTAGAGGGTTTAATAATAATTTAAACTCACGTCCTTTGCGTGATATAATGGAAGACCCGTGGTGGGATATGTTAATGACAAAATGGAAAACTTGTGATCCAGTAGTTTGTTCAAAAAACTGTAATCAAAACAAGTACTGGAACAAAGAGAAAAAATTTGATAGGCTGTTTGAAGAAGGAGACATCAACATACCAAAATACAGGAAAGAAAATGTCTAAACTAGTAGCAACAAAATATAAGCATAACAAACTTAAAACAATGATGATTGATTGGTACATCGGTAAGAGATGTAACTTTGCTTGTTCTTATTGTGCTGACTTTATACATGACAACTATTCTAAACACGTACCTTTTGAAAAAATGAAAATTTTTGTAGATAAGATTGTTGCAAGATATGGCACAAACATTCACTGGAGTTTAACTGGTGGAGAGCCAACACTCAATCCTGACTTTATGCAATTATTAGAATACTTACAGGACAAAAAATATCAAATATCTGTGTGTACGAACGGCAGTAGAACAATTGAATATATGTACAAGATGTATGAACTAGTAGACAACATCACATACAGTTTACACTTTGAACACATTACACCTAAGATAAAAGATTTTACAGAAAAAGCATTACAGTTAGAAACATTTAGAAGAGAGTGGAACAATAATATTCCTAAAGATAAAGAAGGGTGGGATTTAGGACAAATGCAACCCAAACAATTTATTGCACGTTTTATGGTACTGCCTGGATTCAATAAAGAGATTGCAGACATGACAGCACATTTCAAAGAGTTTGGAATACAAAAAATTGAACACAGAGTAATACGTCCTCAAAAAGATATGTTTGTTGCAGAAAGCAAAGTTAAAACAGATAAAGGAAATTACAAATGGAAAACTAAACCTAGTGTTAAAGATGTAGACACAGAAACAAAAGTTGCTCCAGATTGGTCTAATACAAGTGATATAACAGAAATATTCAAAAGAGAAGAACGTTGGTACAGTGAAGACGACAGAGATGTACTACAAAAAATGTATGAAGGCGTTGCCGCAGAAAGAAAATGGTTATTAGGTTTTGTAGAAGGAGAAGATGGATCTATAAAAGAAGAGTCGTATCACTATAATAGTTTAAACTACGAATACAAAACAAGTTTCAAAGGATGGACTTGCTATGCAGGAGTTACATTGTTAAAAGTTGCACCTAATGGAGATATTTTTATAGGAAACTGTTTCCAAGGTGGTCCATTAGCAAACATTTATACAATGGACGACTCTGTACAATTACCTACAAAACCTGTAGTATGTGAAAAGTTTAGATGTACAGATCCTATGGATTTGAGACAAACAAAATATTTAGATGAAAAATATAAAGGATTGGTATTGTAATGGATCTTAAATGGAGCAAATATGATTTTACAAAAATACCTTATAAGGATCTTGTATCTGTAGGACAACGAACTTTATTATACAGAGATTTATTCACTGTGAGTTGGTTGCTAGGCAGATTTTGTAATTACAGATGTTCTTACTGTTGGCCGTATGCAAGGTCAGATAAAAAAGATCACAGACCAACTGCATTATGTTTATCAACTATAGATGAAATTAAAAAACAAGCAAGGGAAAATGGATTTAATAGTTTTCATTTTAGTTTGTCTGGCGGTGAGCCTACATTTCATCCGGGATATCTTGACATTTTAAAATATCTTGCTGATGATGTTCCTAATACAAATTATACTTCTATACACATGACAAGCAACTGTTCAAGACCACTTAAATGGTTTAAGACTTATGTAGAGTATGCAAAACCATTTCACAGAGCATCAATCACAGCAAGTTTACACACAGAACACGTAAACACAAAAGAAAAAATGCAAGACCTAGCAGACAAGTTAATATTGTGCCAAGAGCATGATGTACAAGTAACAATTAATATGGTTATGGTTCCAGAAGCATTTGATCAATATTATGAAAATGCATTATTCTTTCATGAGCAAGGAATTAACGTAACTCTTAAACCACAGTCTGATCCTACAGCAAGTAAAGTTGTAGATGGTTATTCTAAGGAGATGTTAGACAAGTTATATAACGGAATGCCACAAAGAGCATATACAGAAGCAAAACGTAAGTATGTTGAAAGACCAAAACCAAAATTTGCTATGCCACACGACACAGAAGAACAAAACGATAAAAGTGTACCAGCACATTTCCAAGTAGAGTTTAAAGACTCAACTGGTAAAAAATGGTATATGGACCAAGCAGAACGTTTCAATGCATTTAACTTTAATAAATTTAAAGGTTGGCTATGTAACTCCGGTTATCAAGGTATTATCATAAGAGAGCCTGATGGTAGTATTAAACGTAGTTACAGTTGTCGAGATGTACCTTTAGGTAATATAGAAACAGGCTTTAAACTATTCAGTGCACCGATGCCTTGCATGACTGACTCATGTGTATCAAGTGCTGATTCAAAAATACCAAAAAGAAAGGTATTATAATGAAACATTATATTGTACAATGTTTTAAACACAACAGAAGGAAAAAAAATGGCAAGAGATAACGACGACGGAAAATTAGAACTTTCATTAAGAGTATTAGGCAATGAACTTATAGGAATTAAAATGGTTGTTGATGACTTTAAAATGAAATGGTTAGCAATAGGTGTAGTAACCCTTATTGCAACTGGTTGGGCAATAAGCACATTTGGTCCAATGGTTATGGCAACTTTCGAGAAAATATAAAGGAGAACAAATGATTAATTGGATAAAGAATCTAATTGCAAAAATAAAATCAGAAATTGCATATAGAAAACGTATCAAAGAATTAAAGAAAAAAGATCCGTTTATATACAAATAGGAACAAGTAGATGAGAATACTAGGCATTAATTGTATGAATCACGATGCCGCTATGGCAGTGGTAGATGTACAAGGTGGAGGAGATATACTGTGGGCCGCTCATGCAGAGCGTTATTCCAAAGTAAAGAATGATCATTATCTAAATCAGGCAATAGTAAATGAGGCAATGACATATGGTCCGTTTGACAAAGTAGTTTATTATGAAAAACCTTTGTTGAAAAAAACAAGACAACTGTATGCCGGACAGTATGGACCTGCTTTATCTTATACAGAAATGCCTCAAAGGCATTGTGCTATGTTTGGAATAAAAATAGATGAATGTGTTCTCCATCATGATTCACACGCCGCGGCAGGATACTTTACATCACCATTTGATGAAGCAGTAATACTAACTGTTGATGCAATAGGCGAATGGGACACAGTATCAATATCTACAGCAGTAGGAAATAAAATTGAAAGAAAAGAAACAATAAAATATCCTCACAGTTTAGGAATATTGTATTCAGCATTTACACAACGTTGTGGACTAAAACCTGCTGAAGAAGAATATATCCTAATGGGTATGGCCGCATATGGCAGACCAAAATACAAAGATGATATCTATGAAGACTTTGTACAACAGTCACCGTTTAAACTTAAAAAGAATTTACACAGAGGATTAGGAGACTGGCATAGAGGAGCAGATGTAATGGACCTTGCCGCAAGTATTCAAGAAGTAACTTTAGAATGTTTAGCAGGACTTTGGCACAAGGCATCGCAATATGCTCCAATGGGCAAACCTAAAAATTTAGTATATGCAGGTGGAGTAGCACTTAATTGTGCCGCCAACAGTTCTTTGGCTAATATGGAATTGTTTGATAATATATGGATAATACCAAACCCGGGTGATGCAGGAAGTTCATTAGGTTGTATTGCCGCCGCAGAGAAACAGCATCTAGATTGGAACAATCCATTTTTAGGATACAACATCGAAGGAGAGTATCCAGTAGATGCAATTATAAAAGAATTAACAGAAAATAAGATGTGTGGTGTTGCAAGTGGAAGGGCAGAGTTTGGTCCTAGAGCACTTGGTAATAGGTCATTACTTGCAGACCCAAGAGGACCAGAAATTAAAGATTTGGTAAACGGAATTAAGAAAAGACAGAAGTTTAGACCCTTTGCACCAGCCATATTAGAAGAGGATGTAAACGAGTACTTTACCCTTCCTAAAGGTGTTAAAAACACCCCTTATATGCAATTTACAGCGCCTTGTACGCATGGTAAAGCCTTCCCTGCCATAATACATCATGATAATACAAGTCGTGTACAAACCGTCTCTAAACGCGATAATCCGGGGTTCTATGAACTGCTAAAAGAGTGGAAATATAAGACAGGATGTCCAATACTTTTAAACACATCATTAAACATAAAAGGACAACCTATTGTAAATGATGTTGCAGATGGTAAAGCATTTGAGCAAAAATATGGAGTCAAAGTAGTATAATGGATGATGAATGGGAAAATGTCTGGATGAAGAATGTTTTGTTAACAGGTCATAAAGGTTTTATTGGATCAAACTTATTACCAAAACTTAAAGATCATAATGTAACCTGTATCGACCTCGAGGACGGTAAGGACCTCCTTACCTGTGATTTACCAGAAGACATAGATTGTGTAATTCATCTAGCAGGAAGATCAGGGGTACGCGATAGCATAAAAAATCCTAACGCATATTTTAAAAATAATGTTTTAGGGAGTTTACGCATATTTGAAAAATATAAAAACGCAAGAGTAATTTATGCAAGTTCTAGTACAGCCGCAGAACCGGATAGAAACCCGTATGCATATTCTAAAATGCTTATGGAAAAACTTTCTCCAGCAAATAGTGTTGGGTTAAGATTTACAACAGTATATGGACCTAAAGCAAGAGAGTTTATGTTTATACCAAAACTTTTAAATCGAGATGTACAATATGTTAACACTAATCATACAAGAGATTTTATTCATGTTGATGATGTTTGTAATGCAATATTAAAAGTTTTACATAGCAATATCGCAGGTGTGTGTGATGTAGGTACAGGAGAAACAAATTCATTAATTGATATTGTAAATCATGTTGGTTTAAAAGATGTAGAACATAAAGTTGGTGACGAACACGAAAGATTAGACAATCAAGCAGACATAAAACCATTAATTAGTACAGGGTGGAAACCTACTATTAAATTGTTTGATTATTTAGATAAGCATTATGGATAATACACTTCATACACCATTTGGTCCAATACTAATGAAAGGTGTTATGTCAGACGAATTGCATACCGCATTATTAACAAAAGCCAATAATAGCAGAAACAAAGACAACGACTTTAGACATCACCTAGCAGGAAACATAGCAGAAGAATACAAATTAGATTTTTCTGAAGAAGAGAAAGAAATAGTGCATACGCAATTATTAGATCTTGCACAAACATATATGTTACAAGCAAAAAAAGAGAAAAGAATTAAAAAATTTGGAAGACCAAAAATAAAAGATTTAAAAATAGTAGAACCTATTTGGGTAAATTATATGAAAGCAGGAGAATGGAATCCGAGTCATTTTCATGCAGGACTTATATCCTGTGTAGCATATCTTTCTGTACCAGAAGAAATCGAAATAGAAAATGTTGAATCTGAGCATTCTAAAAAAAGTAATATTCCTAGTGCAGGAAGAATACAATGGACATATGGTGAAAGCATTCAATTTTCAGAAACTTATTTTACCAAAGTTCCAAAAGACAAAGATATTTGGTTCTTTCCAGCAGAACTAAAACATTATGTTTATCCGTTCAAATCAGATGTTGAACGTGTATCTATTAGTTGTAATTTTAAGTAAAAGATTTTTTTAGTATACTAGATGTTTTTGCTTCAACATCTTTTTTCAATTTAGGAATATCAAATTTAATATTAACTTTGCTTATTTGATGATAATGTTTTTGTAATGCATTAGTAATTAATGTTGCTATGTTTTTAGAACTTTTAATTTTTAATTCTTGTTCAATATCATAACGTAATGATACAGAACTTTTTAAATGAATATTAATCCATTTAACATATACTATAGGTAAATTTGTAAAGTTAACACCTTCGAGAACCTCTGGCCACTCTTTAACAAAATCTTGTGTAAGAGTGACCCAGGTGTGTTTATGTTTTCTTTTTGGAACTTTTTTTGGCATCTTTGATAACTTTTTTATTTGTTTCCTCTGCTTTTGAGGTATCCGTTACCGCTAATTCACTTACCTTGACGCCTTTTTCTTTTGCAATTAAGTTGTTCAATTTCTCTAGTGATACTTTACCGTCCTCACCAAGTCCATATGTTACCATAATTGCAGTTGTTGGGTGCTTCTTAAGATAGTTTTGATTGTGAAGCATCTCTAACATATTCTCGCCATTAGGAAAAGTTTGTCTTCCTAAATAGGTACCAAGTTCGTTTTCTGCTTGGCCTCCGTCCGACTCAACTGTTTTCATCAATGCTTCATTGTATACATCGGGTAAAAATTTCGGTGCTACAACCAAGCAATTTTCAGAGTCGTTCGGCAAAGATCTAAAAACAATAACAACAGGCGTTTTAGTTTCTTTAAACTCACCCATATGTTTCATTCTAGTTTTCTTTGCTTGAATGTCAGCGGAGGTAGTTTCTGCGTCCATAACTGCTTTATCGTGAAGTCCTGCTATTGCCATGGTTTATCTCCTTATCCTTTTGTGTCAGGTGTTGGAGGAGTTGCTGGTGCTCCTTCTTCGCCTTCTTGTTTAGGTGGAGCAACTTTAGCCAAAAAGGCTTGAAGTTTATTATATACTGCTCCTACCATTGCCATTTCGTTGGCTCTAAATGCACCTCTTGTTGAAGCAACATCTATAACCGTTGAAAGGTTTCTTAAATCTCCAATACTCAAATCATTTTGAGGCGCTTGTCCTTCTGGACCTGGAGCCGCAGTACCTGAAGCATTTGCTGGTGCTTCTGTTTCCACTTTCGCTTTTTTCTTTGTTTTTGCTACCATAATTTATATCTCCTATTTGCAAATAGTTTCTTAATTGTAACAAATAATAGTTATATTTGCAAGTTTTATTATTGAAAGATTGTGATTATTTTGGTAATTTGTTTTTAATAAAATCCCAAGAAAGGGCACTCTTTACCAATTGTTTATCTATAGATTTTTCAAAGGCGTAAAAGGCATATGAGGAATAGTACCAACCTTTCGACCTTTCTTTCAAAACATTATCTATTAGATCTAACAATTCTTTTTCCAAAACATCTTCAATATCTAATACATAGAAATCTTTTTTAAGTTTAAAGAATTGTTTTGTTGTTAATTTTTTAGATGGCATTAGTTAATCCAATCACTTGCTAAACCAACGACATATATTACTGTAAGTCCTGCATTCAATACAATTAAAGACTTTTCTCTCCATAATATACCTATTACTACCCAACCTAGGTTTGATACTGTAAATGCATAACTGTACCACGGATATATGTTAAAAGCGGCCAATATTGCGGCTCCTATTAATGATGCAGTAAACACCCATGCTAACGGTTGATATGGTTTAACTTGTATTTCTGTATTAGAGGTCATCTATTTTTGATTCTATTTCTTTGTAATATTTCATAAACTTGTCAGAATCTCTTTTATTCAAATGTGCTACAGAACCAAAGCATGGATAACCATTTACTCCAGTCGGAAATGCATCTTTCATCCATGAATAATACATATGTGGTTTATCTTCAACCATGTCTTTCTTCATTACAGGACTCATTAACATTAAGGGCATGAATACCATGCCAAGATCTTGTGAATTGTGTACTTGAAAACTTGTAAAAACATCACCACGATAACAACCTACTGCGAGTTCTTTTAATTCTTTATTCGTACGTTTATAATAACCTCTACGATCTTTTCTTTTAACTTTATATTCTTTTATTTTACTCATCGTATTCATATAAATCCTCCCAAGTTCCCATAGCCAATGCTGAAGTAGTTTTTAAACTATGAATTGTCTTGCCTATTCTTTTTAAATGTGCTTTGTGTATAGGATCACCTTTAAGTACATTTGATTTTCTTGTGCAATATTTTGCATACTCTAAAATTTCTCCTTCAAGTTCCTCATACCACCAAACTTTTGGATCATGCTCTGATGCTTTAGAGTGTTTTACATATGCCTTATCTAATTTAATTTCTTTTTTCATTAATCTCCCATTAATCCACTTAAAGCAAATAAAGTTAAATCGCCGGGATTTTCAAATCCTATTTTTATTCTAGCAGAAGGATTATCACTTTCTAATGAAACATCGTCAACAATAGAATATCTTCCATGACAATTTTCATATATCCATGCATTTATATCTTCTACTTGCCCTTCGGTTTTTGGCTTTATTGATGTAGTAGTAAAATGTGGAAGACAATGTGATTGTCGTCTTTTATAAAAATTGTTTATATTAATTCTCATCATAATGTACCGTTAATCCCCATGGTGCTTCAATATCTCTTTCGTATGGATTATTAATAAGAAATATAGTATCGCAATAGTGTTCATCTCCCCACGTATTAAAAGGCCATCCATCTGTAAACATGATAAACTTTTTAGGCTCAATACCTTCTTCTTTCATATAATCCCAATTACATTCAAATTCTGTTCCACCGCCAGCACCTAGTTCATAATCTAGAATTTCGTCCATGTTATCCGGTGTAAACACTTTTGGATTGAATACCTTGGTATCAAAAGACCATAAATGAATTCTAAAGTCTTTATATTGGTCCATTATATTTTTAACCTCGGTTAAAAATTCTTTGCATTGTTTATCTGATATTGATCCAGAAGCATCAAGCGATAAACATATATCAATCATCTCATCATTGTTTTGTCCTGGTAGTATAGCAGATGTATGCCATGATTTTCTACTAGGTCTCATCCAAGTATAATCCGATTTCATTGTACTCATAATTTGTTGTTGGATTATTTCTCTCCAATCCATTTTTGGTTCTGTAAGTTCAGCAACCATTCTTTTTATTGCACCTGGCAAGTTTCCAGCACCTGTACTCTGTGCGGCACTTATCATTGCTTCTTTTACTTCATCTCTAATTTTTTTCAATTCTTCTTTAGTGTAAACAGGTTTACCTGATCCAGGTTGTTTACCTTTGTTATCTTTGCTTTGTCCTTCTCCGCCACCTTTACCCCACTCTTGGTGATCGTCTAACAACTCGCCCATTTTCTTTAACATCTCTTTACCGTTCTTTTTTGCCTGCTTGTAGATGTCGTCATATATTCTTTCAGCATTCCAATCTTTATACTTGTCATCTTGGAAACCTTTGTTCTCACCTTTTTTACCTTTAGGCATTTCTCCAATTTTACTTTCAACAAGAATTTGATTAACGGCATAGTCCGCCGCAATATTCCAAATTTGATGATCTCTATCACCCTGTCTAACAAGCATATGTTCAAATACATTATGTAGAACTTCATGACCAAACAAGAACTCTGCTTCTTTAGGATTCAACGAATCAATAAACTTTGTATTGTAATAAAAGTTTCTACCATCAGTACCAGCAGTTGGACACCACTCGTCAGCATTAATAAGTTTAAGTCTAGTAGCAAGGTTGCCAAAGAACGGATGCTTCAGTAGTAAGGCAATCCTTGCTGTCACTAATTTGTCTATGATCTGTTGATCAGTTGCCATATTATTTAGACTCCATAGCAGTTATAACATATTTGCCAAACTTCTTATGGAACCTATCAAAAGATTTTAGTTTACTAGGATCGAATGGAAGTTTATAATTTGTTAAGGCAATTTTTGCACCCATAACAACTAACTCTGTTTCAAAGTTATCCATCATGTAATGAAAGAACCTGTCCGCTTGTTCGTTCCAATTCTTTGCTTTCTTCTCGTGTGCCTGTTGTAATTCATAACACAAAGAAACTGTAAGAGAGTACATCGCTGATATCTCTTTACATTTTAGATCTTTTATCTTACCACCTAAAATATCACTCGGATTAGGAAGTTGGCCACTAACCTTACGATGACTCATAAACTTAACAGCCAACCCTTCTCCTACCGCTCCTGCAACGAGGTCTGTGAGTGTGTTTTCAGGCAGGTCGTCGGACAGAAGTTCGCTTACGAAACTCCAACTCCTTGGAGTCGCAAAACTTCTACTAGATCCTCTTGGATCAAAGTCGTATAAATCTTGTTTAGCAAATGTCACATAACCTACAACGTCTGGGTGGATATGATTTAAAGTTGCCCATTCCATCCAATCTTCGTAGTCTACTCTTAATTCAATGTGTACAAATCTGTTTGCCAACGGAGCAGGCATTCTAAAAGTAACACCTTTATCTGAATCTCTATTACCAGCCGCTACAATCGAAACACCTTCTGGTAGTTTGTATTGTCCTACACGTCTGTTAAGAATAAGTTGATAAGCCGCCGCCTGTACAGCCGGTGCCGCCGAATTTAATTCGTCTAAAAAGATAATTGCAGTTGATTTTGGATCAGTTGGCAATTCTGCCGGACTTGCCCATACCATGTTATTTTCTTTTGCATTATAATAAGGAATACCTTTAATGTCTGTTGGTTCCCATAAAGGAAGTCTAATATCAATAACTTCTCTTTCTGATTCATCACCAATTTGTTTAACGATATCTGATTTACCAATACCTGGTGCACCCCACATCATTATAGGTCTTTGTAATTGAATACAATGTTTTAAGGCTGAAATTGCCTCATTTGGTGTGACAGTTCTATTTTGACTGCCTACTGCTTGTTCTTTGTTTTTTGGTCTTGCCATTTACACACTCCTGCGTTAAATTGTTTATAATATCATTATAACATAAAACGGTAATAGGTCAACCGTTAAAAAACCGCAGTTTTACTGGCTTTTTTGTTCGTCTGCTTTGCTCATTGCCCTTGCTAAACCATATTTTGTGATATCTCCAGCAAAAAGCATGAGTTGTAGAGCCATTTTTTCCATGGTTACTACTATTCTCTTCTTATCTACGAAGTAAGGGCAGTCAACATACTCGTCTAACCATAGGTATGTTTGTGGAGTGAATATAATTTTAGCAGGAAACTTAATATCGTAAGTTTTAATATCACAAGATTCAACCCATTCAAAACCTAGTTTGGTAAGTCTTAAAGATCTTGCCTGGTATTTTTCTCTTACATTTTGCCACCAAGTATAATAAGCAGTTTTCACACTCTCGTCATGCATTGATTGTTCTTTGAGCATTAGGAAGGTACGAGTATAGGCTGTCTTAGTGTCCATACACTTAATTATCTAGAAAATTTATCGCCAGTTTTTAATATGAAAACTTCAAACTTGTCTGTTTTGTGTTGGGTGTTTAATTTCTTAGCCAAGTTTTCTGCATGACCTGGATTTGAGAATGACACTTTTTTGTATTTTGGTCCAGGGTAGTTTGCTACAAGACTAGACGTTTTAAGATTGATGGGTTTACCGTCATAAAATACTGCCCATATACCTTCCGCCGCAAGTACTTCGTCAAGTTTGTACGTTTCCTTGTTTGAATTTTGTAGTATAACTTTTGGTTTTGGTCTGCTCATAATCTATACTATATTTACCGGAAATTGTATAGACTACTTCTTGTTAAACTCCCCGCCGTCCATCTCAATGTCTACCGTTGCTGACTGTTGAGCGGTTTTAAGTGCGTTAATTATTTCCTCTTGTATAGTCACAAGTCTTGTCATTACTTGGGACAAAGAGTCTGCAAGTTGTTCGGCTTCTCGAGCAGTCAACGTCATGTTAGGGTCTCTTTTATTACGAAGCATTCTTACCCTTGCAATAAAATCTTCGATATGTTGTGTTTGTATTCTACTACTCATAATTTAAAACTTGTCACACTTTGGGAATTCGAGGTCTTGGTTTTGTGATTCGTAATCCTTAACCGCATTATTCAATATTTGTTGCATTTCAATTTTTGATTTTATAGGTCCTTTATATTCGTATCTTTGAAGTGTAATTACTTTTGGACAATATGCTTTACGCCATCCTTTTTCAAAACAAATTATATAGTAACCTGCACAAAATAAACTTTTTGATTTTGGTGTTTTGGTGTAAATGGGTAATTGTTTTTGTACATCAAACATTGGGTTGAATGGTTTTTGTGAACAAGGATATCCATGTACAGTATATCCAGTGCCTTCCTCGTTTTCTATTGCTTCAACAGTACTATCTCCAGGATCACCAAGTTTAATATCATGAGAAAATATACCTACACCAAATCTTTGAAATAAACTTTCTTGTGTATGATATACTTGTCTTCTATCTGCTTTACTTAAAAAGATCCATCCGTTATTATCCTTTTTTTGTAAAGTACCTAATTTTTGACCGTGTTCTTCTACAATCCAAAATTTATCTTTTACAAGTGTTTTTGCTTTTACTGTCATATTGCCATTCCTAATATTAAAATTAATACTGTTACAATTATTACTGCATATATAAAAGGTAGTGCATCAGACCACATATCTTTTAAGTATTGAAAGAACATCCACATTATGCTACCAACCTTGCATTAAATGGTTCAACATATAATTGTGCTTGTTCTGAAATCTTTTGTAAATCATATTTGCCACAAAACTTCATAAATCTAATTCCTACTTGGTCTATACTTTTATTATCTGCTATTGCTTGATCTATTGTTTGATCTAATTCTTGTATAATAACTTCTGGTTGTGCATGAAGATCTACTAATGATTTATTTCTTTCGTAATCTTCCATTACTCTGTGTTCTTTTCCTTCGTGATCAACCCATTTGCTTAACATTAAATTATTCCAAGTATATCCTTTATCTTTACGATCTGCAAATGCTTCTGTTAAACCTATTTTGTTTTTAGTGCCTTTAGTTCTTACACCTGGATATGCACTGAATATATTATCACTAGGATCACCTCTCATGGCTTTTTCAAATATAATCCACTCTGGATTTGGTGCAGGTTTAGGTGCTTTTGTTTTTTTATCTATAACAGGTTTACCTGTTTTTGCTTCAAACCATCCTTCGTGTGTCATTGTAATTTCTGTAACACCGTTGTATTGTGATACACGTTCGTTTACTAATTGATTTAAATCTTTATCAGTACTTAAAATAAGGTGTTTTTGTTCAGGATATCTGTCTATCCAACGTGCAATTAAGTCGTCTGCTTCAACTCTGTCGTTTTGTAATACTGTGGCGTTTGTTTTTGTTTTAATGAAATTACAAAAATCATCGTAGCACTCCCAAAATACATCGTTCTCTTCTTTTTCTTTTGGAGTCATTGCTTCGATTGTTTCTTTACGATTTCTTTTGTAAGGTGCGTATAAGTCTTTTCTAAATGATCTGCCTTCTAAACAAAATACTAAATGAGAACCATCAAAGTCTGCCCATGCTTTTTTGATAGAGTTCATTGTTATATGAATAGCCATACCAATTTTTTCAGATGTATCTCCACGTATAACGTGTCTAGCACGGAAAAAAGTATTTGCCGTGTCAATTAGTATGTGTGTCATTATGTTTTACCCAAACCAGTTTTGAATATATGTTGGAAGTCTTTTTTTAATAGGTGACCATATGGCGATCTCTGCTCTGCCAATAAACTTTGGTCTTGGTACTAACCAACCTACTAATATTCCAAGTAAAAAATATCCCATTACGATACCTCTGTTTTTCCGTCTGGTGTTCTGTTAATGTTAATGTAACCAGCACCTTCGATATTTACTTGTTGTTCACTGCCGATTGTTCTACAAAGTGTTTGGAACCATCTGTCAACAATCTCAGTATCAGATTGTCCTTCGTATCCATTTTGCTTTAACATATTAACAAATTCATCATTCCAGTCTAGTTCAAAAAATCCATTTCTAGGATTTTCTGGATTAACATTCATGTCTAAAACTTTAACCCATGGCTTTTCGCTTTTTGCTTTTGCTTTTGCTTTTGGTTTAACAGTTTTTTTAGTTTTTGTTGTTTCTGCTTTTTTTATTGTTGCCATTTTATATGCCTCATTTATTTGTATATTGTATATGAATATACATTAATTGTCTACTGGTTTTTTACGTTCCTATTGCATTACCAAAAAGATATACATGAACTCTTGCCGCAACATTATATCCTCTTTTAAATGCCTTCTCTGCCACTTTACCAGCACTAGCAGTTTGTTCTTCTTCTCTTGCACCTACAGGCATTACCCAAACTGGATAAGTTATACCTGCATCTCTAAATTCTTCAATAACACCTTCCATTTCATTCCATTGTTTTTCACTATCACCTACTACAAATTTTAATTGTCCTCTGTCAGAACATTTTTGGTATTCTGCTACTATCTCAGGTTTTATTGCTTTATCGTATTTTTCTCCTGATACTGTAAATAATTTTGGACTAACACTAAAAAATATTTCTTCTGGAGTTTCTTCAATCCATTGTTTAAATGGATCTCTTAATTTTTGTGTACCGTTAGTTTCAAATGTCATTGAACTTGGTAAGTTGCTTATCCTTTCAAGTTCTTTGTATATTCCAACTATTGCTTGTTGTCCTGTTACCATTAATGGTTCTCCACCAGTAAAACATAAATGCTGATGTTGTCTCGAAACCGGATGTAGAAATAAACCATTCCAGTTTTCATCTGTTTTCATTACATCAACAATTTTATGTGCTAATACTTTTGGTGTTTCATGCCCCATTAGTCCTTTAAATTTTTTTGCCCAAGTATAACTTGAATCGCAACCTTTATCCCATACAGGTAAATCTTCAACTCGTTTTACACTTGAAACATCAAAATCTTCAAAAGGTAATTCGTAACTATCAGGATTAGTTGGATCTTCTTGGCCAAAACCATTACATTGTAAATTGCATAAAAAGAATCTTATCCAAGCAGTAGGAACACCTGTATAATTTCCTTCACCTTGAATACTGTGAAATATTTCTGAATAGTAATATTTTTTTTCTATTGTTTCCATAACTCCGGACATATCTTTTTAGTTGCTTCAACTACTTCTTCTATTGTATATGTAGAATGTGATTTTGTCAAATCAACCCAGGAGACTTTACCATAAGAATCTATGGTAATTTGCCATTTACCGTCTGGTGATATATTATCTTTTTGATTTGTCATTTTTCTTATCTAGCCTTACTATATTGCTTGATTTTAAATGACCTACTGATTCTCTTACTATATCGTTGTGTCTGAATTCCGCCCAATACAACTCAAACGCAACACCTGATTCTAATCCCTCAAATGAGTGATATAGTCCTGGCTTAACTGCTGTGAAGTCACCGGCTTTAAGTACGGTTTCGTCTACTAGATCGTAGTCCTTCTGCCATACACGGATTTTCATCTCGCCTTCTACTACGTAGAAACCATTCCATTTCCATTCGTGTTTGTGTTTAGAACACACACCACCTTTTATGAAATCTATTCTGTGGAATTCACATGAACTATTTGCCAAAATTAGTTCTGTTTGTCCCCAGATTTTTCCTGCTTTGTTTCCCATAGTATCCTTTTATATTATATGTTTATTTAGGCTTTTTGTCAACTATTTAAAAATTAATCCTTACACCTAATTCATGATTGTCACGAATAACATCGTAGTTGTATACCACGTTATATGTGTGCCAAATACTTCTGTACTTTAATGGTATCATTTTGGTTACGTGATAATGTGCAAAACCTCTCGCAATAAAATATGTTACCACGGCTGTTTCACTTGGATGTTTTCCAAGTATTGGATTTTTTTCATAATAGTTGTCATTATTTGCAATTTCCAAAGTTTGCAACATATCTATACCTTGTAATACATTAAACAAAACAATGTTTGCTTTGTCGACTTCTGTGAGATCTTCTTTGTAATATTGTTTTAAGTCTATTGCTTCTGCAGGTTTAATAAAAAACGCAACAAAAACAATTAATAAAACAAGTATTCCTCTGTGTAAATTTGAATTATTCATTGTGCTACCCTACTAATTATGGGGGAGATAAACTCCCCCTAATAATTATAATAATAAAAGCAACGATGCAAATACAACAATAACTGCTATTATACCTGCCGTTGTGTATATTGCGTTGCCCATATTATTTCTTTTTCTTGCCAATAAGTTGTAACCTGTTTAATAGAATACCATATGCTGGTAAGAATACTATTAAACCAACTACAATCTTAGTCAGTGTGTTGTTTTGTGCAACAACGTGCCAGTTTGCACCAATCCATGATAGGTTGCCTTCAGCATCTAACGATCCCGCGAATGCAACATAAAAGAATGAATAGGTATCAATGATGTTTGCCGCAATAGTTGAAATAGCCGGTGCCGCCCACCATGCCTTTGATCTTTCTCTAATTGCTTGGAAAACATATACATCGAGCATAGTACCTATAGCATAAGCAGTACCACTTGCAAATCCAACTCTGAATGCGTGTGGGTCACCTAATGCTAACAGTACAAGTACTGATGCAATGATTGCCGGAATGATTGCCATTGCAACAACGGCTCTTCCTGCCTCTTTGCCAACTAACCTAACTGTTAAGTCAGTTGCTACTACAACAATCGGAAATGTAAATGCCGCGGCCGCTAATGGAAACGATCCAAAGAACGGAAGTTCTGCTCCGGGGAATAAATCAAATCTTATTGTTACTAGATAATTCGATAAGGCTATAACTGCCGTATGTAAAATAACTAGATTTCTAACAAGTGTTTTATCAACACCTGCCATTAGTGATTTAAACATTAAGTCCTCCTTAAGGTTTTATTAATGTTGCTTATTTTAACATTGTAACCGGATGGTGTCAATACAAGTTTTACGTTATTTGTCCCACTCTTCCCATGGGAATACTATCCATGCAGGGTTTTTTGACTTGTCTATTTCGTAGCCTTGGTAATCTACTTTTGCTTTTGATGGTTTGTTGTGTATCATTGCGGCAAATTTAATTCTTCCATCGCCCTTACCAAAGTTTTCTTCTATATATTTAAATGTTGCTCCGGAATCGTTTATATCGTCTATGATTAAAATCTTTTTTTGAAATGCGTATGCTTTTTCTAAGGTAGAAAGGTCTGGTTTGGTTGAATGATCTCTTAATCTAATGTCAAGTACTTCATGTGCTGTTTTTATTCTATGAGAAAGATATACACCAGGAATACAACCTCCTCTGTTTATTCCTAAAATTATATTAGGCATCCATGCATCATGAACCATTTGATCTTCAATCTGAATCAATGCATTACGCATTTGTATTGTTGTAAAATAATTTTTCTTTACATCAACAGCCATTGTACAATATACCTCGCTCCTCCTGATACTAACATTGCCAATAGTATCGTGTTTAAAACTATTAATGCTCTATCGTGCCATCTTATACCAACAAACAACCATCCTGCAGTTCCTAGTATTGAAAAGAATACATCATAAATTTTTGGAACTTCGTCAATTGATCTGCATAGTACAGCACAACATATTAGGACAACCGATATCCATTTAACATACCAAGTATCATCATGCAATGGAGTAACCTTTCTAACTTTGGTTAATTGATCTTCTAGAGAGTCTATTTGATCTTCTATTTCGTCTATTCTTTTATTTTGTGTATTGCTCATAAACTGTATTAATTGGGTTATGTGTTGTTACAAAACTTGCACATTTGGGCATATCTTTTAATCTTCTAGCACCAATATATGTACAAGCACTTCTAACACCACCTAGTATATCTTCGACTGTATTACTAACAGGACCTCGATCAGGCAACTCGATTAATCTTCCTTCATTGCCTCTATATCCGTCTTTTCTTTTGCCGTGTATTTCTCTTGCTCTGTCAGAACTGCTACCGTAAAATTCTCTTCTGCCTGTATCTAAATTAACTTCTTCTTCTGATTCGTTGTGTCCTGCTAACATACCACCTACCATAACCATATGTGCACCGCCACCTAATGCTTTTGCAATATCCCCTGGATGTACACAACCACCATCTGCCATTATGTGTCCATCAACACCGTTGGCCGCATCTGCACATTCCATTACTGCTGAAAATTGTGGAACACCCACACCAGCCATTGTTCGTGTAGTACAAACACTACCTGGTCCAATTCCTATTTTAACTACGTCAGCACCATTAATAATTAATTCTTCAGTCATCTCTGGTGTTACTACGTTACCTGCTACAATAACCTTGTCTGGAAATTCATCTCTTACTTTTGCAACAAAGCCAACCATGTTTTGATGATATGCGTTAGCAACGTCAATAGTAATCATTTTAACGTCTGGAAAACTTTTTAATACTTCTTGCATACTACGATAATCCTCAGCATCTTCATCAAATACTTTATTTGTTCCTGTACATACTGAAACACTTTGTAGTCTTACACCTTTACCTACTGCTTCTCTCCATTGATCTACTGTTGTTGTTTTTGTAATAACAGTCATCATTTTATATTCTTGTAATACTTTTGCCATACTAAATGTACCAACACCGTCCATATTACTTGCAAAGATTGGTGTAAAGTTCATTACTTTGCCTGAATTTCTAAATGTAAACTTACGAGTCATGTCTACATCTTTACGAGATGATAAAGTAGAACGTTTTGGTTGTAACAAAACATCATCATAATTTAATTTTGGTTCGTAATTAATTCTCATTTTCTTCTTTCTCTCTAGTTTCACACATCTGCTTTACTGCTTGATAATGATCATATGCTTGTCGTAATGCAGGATATTTTAATCTTAACTCTTCTTCAAATAAATCTTTGTCTCCATCTATATCATTAAACGTATAAGAAAAACTTTCGTTATCTGGATCTAGACTATCTATTGTTCCTACTGAATGTATTGGCAAAGTACCTTGTAAGTCATCTATGCTAAATGACACGTCAGTCGTCTCATCAAGATCACCAGAAAGTTTTGTTTCTTCTTTTTTATGACCTTTTTTAGGTTCCACTAATAACCGTGACCCTTCATACTCATACAAATTTTATAAAACTCATCTCTAGTTGCTGGATCTTCTTTAAATGCACCTAACATAATTGCAGTTGTCATATCAGATTCGTGTTCTCTTACGCCTCTGTGTGTCATACAATGGTGTTCTGCTTTTACTACTACTGCAATATGTCCTGTGTGTGCATATTTTTGTAGTGCTTCTGCAATTTGTGTTGTCATTTCTTCTTGTATTTGTGGTCTTTCTACTATGTGATGTATAATTCTGTTAAACTTACTCAATCCAATAACTTTGCCATTTGGAATAATACCTACCCATGCATTACCTACAATGTTTTGTAAATGGTGAGCACACGTTGACTTAATACTAATTGGACCACTGGTGTACATACTTTTGTAACCCATG